>Ga0308006_10000493_pt1 | contig 15074 bp, 14 predicted proteins | sample Neamet69_FD_203150 | JGI IMG/M metagenome (GOLD analysis project Ga0308006, IMG submission 203150) | Marine microbial communities from water near the shore, Antarctic Ocean - #69 | ecosystem: Environmental > Aquatic > Marine > Unclassified | place: Southern Ocean | collected 2014-06-07 | reverse complement strand
CCGATTATGTAATTAAATAATTTCATTGTATAATTTTTTTGAATTTCAAACATAAGCATAATTATGTGTTTATAGAAACACAAGTAGATAAACTAAAACTCAAAAAAAACGCTCCCATTTGGGAGCTATTTAAGTTTTCGTATATTAACGCAATTATATACAGAACTACAGAGCATTAGTACTTTAGCCTTAACTGTTGTTAATGTGAGTTAACCTAAATACAAGTAAGTTTACTAAATGTTGGGTAACTTGTTGGGTATTTATATATTTACCCAACAATTTAAATATCATAATTTTATGGCTAACATTTCATTCCGACTTAATAAAGGAAAAAAAATTACAGATATTGATAAAAGCTACTCAATATATATTCGAGTTACTTCTGGTCGGGGGAAGGACTATAATGGCTCACTTGGGATAAAAGTAAAGGCTGACGATTGGAATACTAATAAAGAGAGAATAAAAAATAGAGCAAGTCTAACCCAGCGAGATAAGCATAATAAAACATTAGATAACCTAACCTCATATTTTTGTGATTTCAGTTTTGAACTTAAAAATACTTCTACACACGAATATATCATTAGAGTTAAAGGGCTTTTAGACGCATATTTTAATAAAACGAACTCCAAAAATATGAGCTTTTTTCAATTCATAGAATACTTTATAGAAAAAGCTAAAACCCAACCAAATAGTAATACAAATAAAATTGTTTCAAAATCGACCATAACAAGCTATAGAACAACCTTAAAAGCATTGAAGAGGTATGATAATTATGAAAAAAAAATATCTTTCAATTCAATAAATATGTCCTTTTACTACTCTTTCCTTGATTGGTGTGAGGAACAAGATTGGACGCCTAATACTTTTGGTGGTCATATAAAAATTATTAAAATGCTAATGCGAGAAGCTAATGAGCTTAACCTTACAACCAATGAGGAGTACAAGAACAGAAAGTTTGTAAAAACCTCAACAGAAACTGACGAAATATTCTTGACTATTGATGAATTACAGTTAATGTTTGAATTTGACTTATCGAACGATGAGATAAAAGAAAAGGTTCGAGACCTATTCTGCTTAGGTGCATACACTGGCTTGCGTTCTTCGGATTACTGTTCATTAACTTCATTTAATATCCTTTACTTAGATGGGAAAACGAACTTGAAGGTCAAGATGCAGAAAACTGGAAAAACTGTCATCATCCCTCTTAATTCAAATGCTAAAAAAATAGTTGAGAAATACGAAAAAATTGGATTCCCTAAAATTATAGGTAACACCATAAATCTACACATTGATAAAATAGGTGAAATGGTTGGCTTAACAGAAATACAACAATATACCTCAATTAATGGAGGAGCTGAAAAAGTACACCAAAAAAGAAAATGCGATAGAATAAAATCACACACTGCAAGAAGGTCATTTTGTTCTAATGCATTTTTAGGTGGTGTAAATACGTATGATATTATGGCGATTAGCGGTCATACGACTGAAAAGAGCTTTCTAAAATACATTAAATTGAATACTCAACAAAGAGCTACAAAAATTGGTGAACACCCTCATTTTAATTAAATTATTAGACGAGAGATATGAAAATTAGTCCAAAACAAAAAAAAGTAATAATACCTAACATAGAAGGATGCCTTATTGAGGTAGAATCTGTAGACTTTTACTTAGAAAGCTATGAGCGAGGTAAATATGAAATAACGATAGAGAATCTAATAAATGAGTCATCGCTAAGGGGTGTAGATATGTCGCATTTAAAAGATTTAGTCAAAAGGAAGGAAGCAATATTTGAATTAGTAACACTTTCAAAATTCGACAATGTATATTTCCCTCTTTTAGGTGTGTTTTTAGCTCTAAATAACACAAAACAAGTGTTGGAAATTTTAGCTTACCACCTTAAGCTATCTAATGAAACTAAGAGGTTTGTATTATGTGTAGAGTCCATTGTAATGGATAATCTTAAAATTTCCCCATTGGGAGTAGATAGCACTACTATAAACCTAATAATAGATTGGGTTGAGGAAAATAAAATTATAATTTCAAAAGAATCAGAGCTAGAAATTGACAAATTGGATGCAGATGATAGAATACATACTTACGTTCCCAAAGAAACTATAGAAGATTACTTTTCACTTCTAACAAAAGTAAAAGGGAATATCCATCCAAATCTTCCTATTCTGTCGGAGATTGATGTTAAAAATTTACTCAAAGCAAATTTTCACACTTTCGATCCAAGAGTAGAAAAGAAACTATTTAAGTTAAACCACTCTAATAAAAGTGTAATTAGATTTTTCATCTATCATTATTACAGAAACATAGATTATGAAGCTTCTCGTAATAATCAAAAGAAATACTGCCAATTATTGATTGATAATTTTGAGTGCTACCAAAATAATACAATAGAAAGTATATCTAAAAATTTCTCGAAAAAACCATCAAAATACCCAATAAGCAATAGTAACTAAACGACAAACACGACGATTAAACGATTACACGAATCGTTACAAAACTCTTCGCTCTTTTGTATAAATTAATTTAAATTATTACAAAATGAGTAAAGAAAAATTGCTTATCCATCTAACCGAAAAAGAGTTAGGGGATGTTATCGAAAGAAAGTTTAATGACTGCTTTTGTGCAGACGTTAAACAACAAACAAAAATGAGTTCTGACCAAGAGCTTATTAGTTCAGCCTACCTACAAAGACTATTAGGCGTATCTCGAACAACAATTCACAATTGGGTCAAAAAAGGAATCCTTCCGTTGCCTATTAAATTAGGGAAATTAAATTATTTCCACACAGCGGATGTGAACGATTTGATTTCTCAAAAAAGGAAAGACAATGAAGGAGTCTAAACTTGTTCAGCACCCTCAGACGGAATCTGAGGGTAGCTATTCCCCTTGTCGTGCAATTGTAATTCTTGAAGCTCTTATCCAAAAACTGCAAGATTTGTTAAGGCAGTATGTTAGACAAGGCAATTCAAAAGCACATATTATACGAGATAGAGAAGAGATAATTTCTAAACTCTTCGATGTAAAACACGCAATAATCCCTGTTTTGTACTCGGATATTCTAAATGCTTTGAACACTCAAATAATTGACATACTACATCGTGACCCAGAGATTGGACTCGTTATAATAGAGTTGCAAGTGGGCAAGGATTTAGAGAAAAAAGGATTCATCACTTTAAAAAGCAGAACAAATGTCCAGTAAAATAAATAATTTCCCAATACACGTATTCCCTAAAGCCGTAAGCGATTATATAAATGAATACGCAGTAAACAACAGTTTCGACCCAAACTATATGTCGTCAGCGTTTATTTCCTTAGTATCCACATTAATCGGTGGTAATTACAGAGCCGAAGTTTGTAAAGAGTGGAAAGAACCTCCAATAATTTGGAATGCAATAGTTGGAAATTCTGGTGATAAAAAATCGCCATCGGTTGGATTAATCTTAAAACCATTAGATGACCTAAATGCGGAACTTCATAGTCAATATCAAACGACTTATGATGAGGCTGCTGATGACGAAGAAAGACGGTTAATAAGAGCTAAACAAATTGTTGTAGGTGACATAACCTACGAATCACTTCTTCAAGTACTAAACTACAACCCATCTGTTCTTCTTAACGTAGATGAGCTATTAACGTTATTTAGTGACGGAAATAGGATGAGTAAGAATATAGATTCTTTGTTGTCGATATTTAATCAAAGACCTATTTGTTTAAACAGAAAAACCGATTCGGAGAAAAAGCTAATTAATAACCCTTCATTAGGTTTGATTGGAGGATTTCAACACAAATTGTTAGATAAGTTTATTGGAAATGGCAGAATGGAGAGTGGATTTGTTATGAGGTTCTTATTCACTTTACGAAGTGAAGTCAGATACAAGCTCATAATTAAAGATGCAAACACTGAAATAGTTGATGCCTACACGGAATTTATTGCTAAACTCCTTACGGTACAGCAATATAATACCGAAATAAAAGACATACCATTAAATGTTGAAGCTTTGGAAGTGTTTAACGATTGGAGAAATGTAAATCGAGAAGTTAGGGATGAGCTAAAATGTGGTGAGATGAATGAATATCTTTCTAAAATAGAAGGTTACATTCCTCGTCTTGCAATAGTAATTGAAATTGTTGATAGGGTGAATAATAATGAAGAGATCAAAATTATTACAAAGTATGCAGTCGAAAGGGCGATAGAGTTGACAGCCTATTATGTAGCGAATTTCGAATATCTATTGAAAGGGAATCAAATAATTTTGGGAGATGCAAAGAAAAAGAGGTCTTGTGTAGCAGACTTAATGAAGAGTCTTACACCAAAAGCTAGAAAAAAAATTGTAAAAACGCTTTATGATAACGGTTATTCGAAGGTGACTCTATCTAAATCTTTAGGAATTCCCTCTTCTACTTTGAAAGACCAATTAAGTGGGAAGCGGAAAATGAAGGCTAAGTAGCTCTTTTTTAGAGCGTTAATCGATAAAAACCGTGATTGGCTATAATTCTCTGTAATTTTAATTTATTTTGTATTTGTCGTTATGTATTTCAATGTAGGTAAACATACGTTAATAAGCGTACAACTGTCTGAAATTCAATCTAATTAGCTTTTAAATACTTGTAAATGGGCGTATCTTTAAATAAAAAAGAAAGATATGACAGTACAAAACGACCCATACACTGGAGAAGTGTTCACGCCTTTAAGAAGCAATCAGAAATTTGCTAACCGTAGAAACCAAGTAGCTTTTAACAATGCTATTGCAAGAGAAAATAGAAGAGTAAAATCTCCCATTCTTTCTTTGCTAAATACAAACCATAAGGTACTTATTAAAGCTCTTGCCAATAAAGAATCTGTAATTAAATCGCAAGAGTTCTTATTGGGTTCTGGGTTTAACTTTTCAGTATTCAGCAAGAGTATGAGAACCAATGACGGTATTTATCAAGCAATCTACGATTACGCACTTTCTGCTCGTGAGGGTGATGTTTACAAGATTATTAAGCTCTAAGTATGGAGGTATTACAAATTGGGAATCCTTCCATACCAAATTTCGCTGTTGGTGGTGTTATAGCCACTAAATGGGACAGCGATTCTATTATTGCCGTTGCTATCATTAGTTTGATAGCATTCGGTATTTACACACATTTTTCAAATAAACAAAATGAACAAAACTACACTTACACAAGTGTAAAGACTTCCTTTCCGACATATTGGGAGAGAAGCAAGTAAACCTAATATTAATCTTTGGAGGTAGTCTTGCTGCTATCTATGTATTTGGCATAGTCTTTAAGGTCCTTACTCATACAGCGATCAATTACAAGGCACTTCATAACGTACTACAAGCAAAATGAGGGTGGCTTTGTATTGCCGTGTGTCTACTTATAAGCAGACTACGGAGAACCAAAAGTTACGCTTAGTAGAGTATGCAGAACGAAATGGATATGATTACGAGGTATTTGATGAAGTGGAAAGTACAAGGAAGACACGCCCAGTTAAACAAGCTTTACTTGGTAAGTTAAGAGCTAAAGTGTATGATGCTGTGGTAGTTTATAAATTAGACCGTTGGGCAAGAAGTTCAACGGAACTAATACTCGATACAAAAGAACTAATAGATAAAGGTGTTGGCTTTATTTCTATATCCGACAACCTTGATTTCTCAACTGCTACGGGTAAACTACAATTCCATATACTAAGTGCCTTTGCAGAATTCGAACGCTCATTAATCTCTGAGCGAACTAAAGAAGGACTTAATAGGGCGAGAATTCAAGGAAAGAAACTTGGTAGACCTAAAGGTAGTAAGGATAAGGTAAAAGGTAGTCGACGAAAATCTGGTTATGTTTTACGAGAAGCAAACAAGCGTAAATCAAAAGACGAAAAAGATGGTATTCATAGGTCTATAGAGTCCTACATTAATTAACCTTAGCATCAGATAATTTCATTAGTTTAGCTGATAAATATTTATATGAGAGATAGAGATGTTATTTGGATATTCTATGTTGTTTTGCTTTTAGCTTTTGTTTTATTGTGCAACTTTTTTGAATTAGCTTTAATTATTATTTGTTTTGTGTTATTCTATTGGGGGTTCTACAAATTATTCAAATGGACTGAAAAATCACTATTTAATTATTTCATCCTATTTGTTTTAATTTGTGGATTAGTTTTAATTATTAATATGTTTTTAACATAAACAATACTCCCCCAAACAATTACCCCCTCCTAAAGCCCCCTATTTTGGGTGCATCCTCCCTTGTTTTTTAAGGTGTAAATAAACAAACCTTTGTTTGCTTCCTTTTTCTATCTTTAAAGCTTAAATCTAAGATAGAAAATGAAAAACTTTAATGAAATTTCTTCCTTTATTTGGAATGTGTGTGATGATGTACTAAGAGGCTCTTTTAAGCAGCACGAGTATGGTGATGTAATATTACCATTTGTACTACTAAGACGATTGGACTGTGTTATTGAACCTAAAAAGGATGAGATTGTACAAATACACAAAGACTTAATGGCGGATGGTATTGACGACCCATCATTAATTATTAAGAAACAAACTGGACTTGATTTCTACAACCACTCTCAGTACGATTTATCACGACTAAAGAGTGACCCGAATAACCTAAAACATAATTTTAACAATTACCTAAATGGTTTTTCTAATAATGTTGATGAGATTTTGAGAAACTTCAAACTCAATTCACTTATTGAAAGACTTCTAAAAGGAGATAAACTCTTTATTCTTATAGATAAGTTTACGGAAGTAGATTTACACCCAGATGTAGTTGATAACCACACTATGGGGAATATTTTTGAAGAGATACTAAGGAAGTTCTCTGAGATGAGTAATGAAACAAGTGGAGAACACTATACTCCCAGAGACATTGTACGTTTATTGGTTGCTATGGTATTTACTTCCGAAAAAGACAATTTAAGCGACAATAGTGGTGGTGTAAATGTAAGAAGCATTTACGACCCTTGTTGCGGTACTGGTGGTATGCTTACCATTGGTAAAGAATGGATAAAAGAAAATATTGATACTGATGTAAAGATCAACCTTTACGGACAAGAGTTAAACCCACAGACCTATTCTATCTGTAAATCTGACTTTTTAATTAGTGGTGAAAACCCCGAGAACATTAAAGGAAACGACCTTTCTACTTTGTCTAACGACCAATATGAAGGAGAAAAATTTCATTATATGATTGCCAACCCTCCTTATGGTACATCTTGGAAGGCAGAACAAAGTGAAATTGAAGAAGAAGCCAAAAACCCAAATGGTAGGTTTGCAGTAGGTACGCCAAGAAGTTCTGATGGGCAACTACTTTTTGTACAACATATGATTTCTAAAATGAAACCTACGGGTTCTCGTATTGGTATTGTATTGAATGGATCACCACTATTTACGGGTGATGCTGGTAGTGGAGAATCTGAAATTAGAAAATGGATTATAGAAAACGACTTGTTAGAATGTATTGTTGCTTTACCTACAAGGTTATTCTTTAACACGGGTATTAGTACTTACATATGGGTTGTTAATAATAAAAAGAAAGGGAAGAGAAAGGGGAAGATTCAGTTAATAGATGCTACCGAAAGATTTGTTGGAATGCGAAAAAACTTAGGAGACAAAGGTAAATTGATTTCAGAAAACAATAGAGAGTCTATTCTAAATGAATACCTAAACTTTGAAGAAACCGAAACCTCAAAAATTTACAACAATAACTTCTTTGGCTATACTAAAGTAACGGTAGAACAACCTACAGAAAAGGATGGTAAGATTGTAAAAAACAAGCAAGGAGAACCTAAAGCCGACACTAAGAAAAGAGATGTAGAACGCATACCGCTAACTACTGACATTGATGCCTATTTTGAAAAAGAAGTAGCACCACATTTGCCAACTGCTTGGATGGATAGAAGTAAAGATAAAATTGGTTATGAAATTAACTTTACCAAATACTTTTATAAATACCAACCTTTAAGAAGTTTGGAGGATATTACAAATGACCTACTAAATTTAGAAAAGGATAGCGAAAGTTTAATGCAAGAAATATTAAACTAATGGAAAGGTATAGCGAATATAAAGATAGTGGTGTAGAATGGATTGGGAAGATTCCAAATAGTTGGGCTTTGCAAAGAATAAATAATGTATTTACAGAAAGAACAGAAAAAGTGAGTGATTTAGATTACGAACCACTTTCAGTTACTAAAAATGGAATTTTCCCGCAGTTAGAAAATGTAGCAAAATCCGACAATCACGATAATAGAAAATTAGTGAAAAATGGTGATTTTGTTATCAATAGTCGCTCTGACAGAAGAGGTTCTTCTGGTATGTCAAACTTGGATGGTTCTGTTTCCTTAATTAATATAGTTATAACTCCAAAAAAAAATATCAAACCAAAGTACTCTGAATTGATATTTAAATCTTACGAATTTATTAATGAATATTACAGAAATGGCAGAGGGATAGTTGCAGATTTATGGTCTACTCGTTACGCATTAATGAAAAACATATCTATTTGCATCCCGCCCCTAAAAGAGCAAGAGCAAATAGTGGCTTATTTGGATGATAAAACTGCAAAAATTGATGATTTATTAGCCAAAACAAAAAAGAAAATAGAACTCCTAAAGGAAAAGCGAACTTCACTAATAAACCACTGTATTACGAAAGGATTAAAGCCTAGCGCATCAATGAAAGATAGCGGTGTAGAATGGATTGAGGATATTCCAAGTGAGTGGAATAGGAGTAGGTTAGACTTTCTTTTTAGGTTATATGGAAGATTGGGCTGGAAATCTTTGAAATCTGATGAGTATGTTGAAGAGGGGTATGTGTTTTTATCTACTCCTAATATTAAGGGAAATAAGATTGATTACAAAAATGCTAACTACATAACAAAAGAAAGGTACAATGAGTCTCCAGAAATTATGTTGGAAAATGGTGATGTACTGTTGGTTAAAGATGGTTCAACATTAGGAATTGTTAATCTGGTTAGAAATCTATTAAGACCATCAACTGTTAATTCATCTATAGGGGTATTAAAAAAAAGGTCGAATAAAATATCTCCAAATTTTATGTATTATCACTTATCAAGTTACTATCACCAAAATATTATTAATCGTATCAAAGGTGGTATGGGCGTTCCGCATTTATTCCAATCAGACATAAAGAAATTTATTGTTATTCTACCTTCATTAAAAGACCAACAAGGAATAGTTGAATATTTAGACGAACAAACTTCTAAAATAGATTCTACCATCAGTAAAGTAGAAAAACGCATAGTACTGCTAAAAGAATACCGTCAGTCATTAATATCAAATGTAGTTACGGGTAAAATAAAAGTATGTAATTAATTATGGCAAATAAACCAAATGAACTCCGTTTTGAGGAGCATATAGAAAAAGCATTAAATAGTAAAGGGTACAACTCCTTATTGTATTCTGTTTACAACAGAAAATCGTGTGTTATAGAGGATGAGTTAATTGCTTTTCTTAAAGATACGCAACCCAAGGTCTTTGGAAAATTGGAAGAGCAGTTTGGTGCAAATACCAACGAGAGGATATTTACTCAGTTAAAAAATAAGATTGCCAAAGATGGTATTATTAAAACCTTGCGGGAGGGTATTAGTACAAGAGGTTGTTCTTTCGACTTACTTTACTTTCAACCAAAAAGTGGTTTAAATGAAGATTTGGAAGAGCGCTACCAAAAGAATCGTTTTGTTACTGTAAGGCAACTACATTACTCTATTCAAAATGAAAACTCTATTGATATCGTACTCTTTCTAAATGGTATTCCACTTATTACAATGGAACTCAAAAACCAATTGACTGGGCAAAATGTAAAAAATGCAGAGTATCAGTACAAAAATGATAGAGACCCAAAAGAGCCTTTATTAGCCTTTAAAAAATGTTTGGTGCACTTTGCAGTAGACAACACGGATGTGTCTATGACTACTCGTCTTAATGGTAAAAAAACTTTCTTTTTGCCATATAACAAAGGGATAACCAATCCTACAGTTGCTGATGATTATGCTACTGAGTATTTATGGAACGACATACTTACACCAGATTCTGTTTTAGACATCATAGAAAACTTTGTTGTACTTGTTAAGGAGAAAGACAAAGAGTGGAGTGCAAAAGAAAATAGAGTAATAGAAAAGACTTCAGAAATACTTATTTTCCCAAGATACCACCAATTAGATGTTATCCGTAAACTAAGAACCGATATTAAAGAAGTTTCGGTAGGTAAAAACTACTTAATACAACATACTACGGGTTCGGGTAAATCCTTTTCTATTGGGTGGTTATCTCATATGCTTACCTCACTATACAAATCGAAAGAAGACACCAATAGAGTATTCGATTCTATTATTGTAATAACAGACCGTAAAGTGTTGGACAAGCAATTGCAAAATACCCTTACGCAATTAGAAAAAACAAAAGGTGTAGTTAAAAAGATAGATCAAAATTCTGAGCAACTTAAAATAGCATTAGAACAAGGTAAATCTATAATTGTAACTACTATTCAGAAATTCTCTGTGGTAGTAGAAAAAATGACTGAGTTAAAAGGAAAAACCTTTGGAGTAGTTATAGATGAGGTACATTCTTCTCAGACTGGTGAAAGTGCAAAAAACCTTAAAAAGGTACTTTCTTATACTGAGGGTGATGAAGATGAGGAAGAAGATTCGTTATTGGATATTATAAAGAAGGAACAACAATCTCGTAAAGCCCAATCTCACATTTCATTCTTTGGTTTTACGGGGACACCTAAAAACAAGACATTAGAATTGTTTGGAGAAAAAACTGCTGAAGGTACATTTAAGGCTTTTCATAGCTACTCAATGCAGCAATCCATTAAAGAGGGTTTTACATTAGACGTATTAAAAAATTACACAACATACAGCCGTTATTTTAAGGTAAAGCAGTCGGACTCTTCTGAAGATGAGAAGTTACCCGAAGGAAAAGCGTTAAGAGAATTAATGAGTTTTGTTGATAAATCTCCTATTGTAATTCAGCAAAAAGCAACAATAATATTAAATCATTTCGTCAAGGTCGCATCCAAAAAAATTAATGGACAAGGACGAGGGATGATTGTACTTAGTTCTCGTATGCATTGTGTACTCTTCTTTTTGGAGCTGAAAAAACAAATGAAAGAGCGAAACTTATCCTACTCTTGTTTGGTAGCATTTAGCGATTCAATAAACCATTTAGGTCAAGACCATACAGAAGGGTCACTAAACACGGATAATGGTGTCGTAGGTAAAGATATTCCAAGTGCATTAAAAGATCCAAGATATAAACTGCTTATAGTATCTGATAAATTTCAAACTGGTTTTGATGAACCATTATTACATTCAATGTATGTAGATAAACGATTAGGAGGAGTACAATGTGTACAAACCCTATCTCGTCTAAATAGAACCAAAAGCGGTAAGTCAGATACCTTTGTACTTGATTTCGTTAATGACACAGAGGATATTGTAGAATCGTTTCAGCCTTACTTTAAATCTACTGAGTTAAGTGGTGAAACTGAACCCGATAAACTATATGAGTTGCAATCGGAAATAGAAGCATTTAACCTCTTCGATTACGAACAAATAGATGCCTTTTGTATAGAGTTCTTTAAGAATACGGATACTGATGAAACATTACAGCCAATTCTATATAGTGTTGTAAAAAAATGGAAGGAGTTAGATGAGGATAAGCAAAGAGATGAATTTAAGTCTATGATTCAATCCTTTTGTAGGATGTACTCTTATATTTCTCAATTAATGACCTTTGAAGAGCCTACTTGGGAGAAGCTATTCATATTCTTAAAATACTTAAACAAGCTCTTACCTAAAGGCTTGTCTGAAAAAATAGACCTTACCGATTCAATTGATTTAAGCTCACTCCGTATTCAGTTAATTGCTGAGTCAAACCTTAGTTTAAGTGATGAAAAAGGTGAATTAGACCCAATGTCTGATACAAGTGGAGGTTCTAAAGACGAAGAGGAGGAAGAGTTGCTTTCTGCTATTATAAAGCGTGTAAACGAAACTTTTGGTATCGAGCTAAAAGAAGAGGATTTACTCGACCTTAAAAACATTGGACAGAGGATTCAATCCAATGAGCATTTAGAACGAGTAATGATTGGAAACAACTCCGAAGACGACAAAAAGAAGGAGTTCCAAAGTGCCTTAAAAAATGAAGTAAGCGGATTTTACGGTGATAAAATTGACTTCTTTAAAAAGGTAATGAAGAAAGAGGTATTCCCACTTATTATGGACGCTATGTTTACTGAGTATAGAAAGCAGCAGAGTTTGTAATCACACATCACTTTGCACCAAAATAAAAGGAAGCGAGATGTAAAATGTTGTATTTCAGTAATTCATTATTAACTAACATTAATTGATATGAAAATGTTTTTGACAGTATTATCGATAATATGCTTAGGCTTTTCAGAAATTCAAGAGTCTCCGTCTGATTATGACTATCAATTATCCTCTATCGCTCAGGAGTTCAGACGTGAAATAATGAATGAAGAAGCGTGTGAAAGTTTATATAGAGATGCTGAAGATTTGGTTGATGAAATAGACGAAGCATTAGACGAAGAAGATGAGTACACGTACGAAGATTTACTTAGATTAAAAAATCTACAAGAAGAAGCTGAAGCCTTAGAAAATTTTATAGCCTCTGTAGGGGATTGTGGTGGTTCTATCCCAAGTATCAAGCAAATCAATTTAGCAAACCAGAGGGTTAATGCTCACATAAGTTATGTAATTAGTGATAAATATTGTGTTGATATAGTTTTAGTTGAAATTGACGACTTTGTTTCTTATTTAGCTGAAAACAAATCTCGTTACAATTATACCGTTTCATATAAATGGAATGCGTTGAATGGAATAATAAGTGGTGAAGGATATATGGGGCTTGCTAAGTATAGTATGCGACAAATCTATAATAATAGAGAGGATTCTGCCACAAAGAATATTTCAATATTTGGTGTTAAATGTGTAGAATTTTAACTCACAGAACGTGAACTATATATGAAAAACTAAAAATTATAATTAAGGACAGTAATTGGCATTGTAGAATTGCAGTTTTGAACATTCGTAAAATCAAACTAAATGCTTCGTAAATTGCCGTATGAAAACTAATGAGTTAAATAGTGAGGGGAGAGTAACCTTTTTGGATATGAATTCAGAAGTGTTAAGTAGAATACCATTGTACGAACAAACAGTACAAGCAGGTTTTCCTTCTCCAGCAGATGATTTTTTAGACTTAGATATAAATCTCCAAGACTTTCTTATCAAGCACCCATCAGCTACCTTTTGTGTACGTGTTAATGGATCGTCAATGGAAAAAGCTAATATTCATAGTGGCGATGTTATGATTGTAGATAAATCTCTTTCACCTAAAAACAACTCCATCGTATTGGCTGTAATAGATAGTGAGTTTACGGTTAAGCGAATCAAGAAAAATGGAGACAAACTATACTTGAATCCCGAAAACGATGCCTTCAACCCAATTGAGATTACTGAGGATATGAATTTTAATGTTTGGGGAGTGGTTACACACATTATTCACGAGGTATGATAGCTTTAGCAGACTGCAATAATTTCTACGCTTCTTGTGAGCGTGTTTTTCGTCCCGAATTGGAAGGTAAGCCCGTAGTGGTTTTATCTAACAACGATGGTTGTATTATTGCACGTTCAAACGAATCAAAGGCTCTTGGCTTTAAAATGGGCGAACCCGCTTTTAAAATCAAGCAAAAGATAGCTAAGTACAATGTGAATGTATTCTCCACTAACTTTACACTTTATGGCGATTTGTCTAAACGTGTAATGAGTATTCTAAGTGAAGAATCCACTAATATAGAAATCTATTCTATTGATGAAGCCTTTATGGACTTTACGGATATTGGCGGTTACGAAGAAAAAGCAATATTGTTAAGAGCCAAAGTCAAGCAATGGACAGGGATTCCAATTTCAATAGGGATTGCAAAAACTAAAGTATTGGCAAAAATTGCTAACCATATTGCCAAGAAGCATCGTATAAATGGTGTGTTTGTATTGGAAGGAGAAGACTTACTCCATAGAGCTTTAAACTATTTCCCTATTGAAGATATATGGGGTGTCGGTAGTAAGACAGCAAAATTTCTACAGCAAAGAGGAATTAAAACAGCTTTACAACTTTCTCAATGCGATGAGTCGTGGGTAAAGCGAAACCTATCTATTTCTGGTTTGAAACTCGTGAAGGAGTTAAAAGGTATTCCTTGCTTTCCTTTAGACGATTCTCCACCACCTAAAAAGAATATTTGTACTTCTCGTTCCTTTGGAAATGAAGTAAATACATTAATCGAATTGAAAGAGTCCGTTTCGAGCTTTGCTTCTATGTGTGCCTCAAAATTACGAAGACAAAAGAGTGTAGCTAAAAAAGTTTCGGTATTCATTACCACAAACCCTTTTAAGTTTGACAGACAGCAATACAATGGCTACCGGGTGTTAGAATTCCCCACAGCAACAAATGACACCCTCGAAATCGTTCAGATGGCTATAAAAGGCTTAGAATCGATTTATCGTGATGACTGCATCTATAAAAAAGCGGGTGTTATAGTACACGTTACTTCCTCCGAATCGGATTTACAGTTAAGTATGTTCGATAAATTAGATAGGGGTAAGCGTAAAAAGTTGATGAAAGCCTATGATATTATCAATCAACGTATGGGAAAAGATACAGTACGTTTAACTGTAGAAGGTCAAGATAGAAAATGGAAAATGAAGCAAGAACAACTCTCTCCGTGTTACACAACTCGTATGACAGAGATACTTGAAATTAGGATGTAATAATTAATGTAATATATTATTGTTGGGTAATATGTTGGTAATGATAAAGCTTCAAAGCTCCTTAATCCCTATAAAAACATAGGTTATGTATAATAAAAAACGCTCCCATTTGGGAGCGTTTAATAATGTTATTTTAATAAGCTTTCTATTTGTTCTGCTAGCTCTTTACCTATACGGTCTTGAGCTTCTAAAGTAGCAGCACCAATATGTGGGCTCATAGAAATTTGATGCGTCATAAGTACTTTCATATTTGGAGTAGGTTCATT
>Ga0308006_10000486_pt1 | contig 15170 bp, 14 predicted proteins | sample Neamet69_FD_203150 | JGI IMG/M metagenome (GOLD analysis project Ga0308006, IMG submission 203150) | Marine microbial communities from water near the shore, Antarctic Ocean - #69 | ecosystem: Environmental > Aquatic > Marine > Unclassified | place: Southern Ocean | collected 2014-06-07 | reverse complement strand
AATATGGAAGTCACTATGAACCCAGATTGCACTTGAGAGCAAGTTTAAATTGCTCGAATTGGGGTGCTTCTAGTAACATGGGTCTTCTAGCTTTCGTCATCTTACCCGCGAGACCATCTTCATGGTAGTCACTAGTACAATTAGCAACCACACTCCCATGATGCATGGGATAAATATACGTTAAAATACAATATCTTATACACATTATATTAATTAATCTACACTAAAGACTACACCATAATTAACAGTATTAACTACTTTATTCAGCAGAACTCATATGCAACCCCTTCTTAGGCTTGGGTATGGATGCTGACGCAGGCTTAGATAATGCACATAGGTTCGCTAATGGAAACCGAGACACATTATTATTCTGATTGACCACTCAGCCTCTTCACTGGATGTTCTTTCACGTATGAGTTCTGTAAACCCATTTCGGTGTGTGATATATCTGGCTGGTATAATTTTGTCCTTTTTAGCCGTGTGTCGCAAGTAACGTTATATCGCATCTACGTTGTAGGAGACGTTAAGTGATTATTCCAAAATCAGCAGCCATTAGTGTACCTGTATTTTCAATGCCTACAATGTCAACAATACTAGCTATTGTTACATAATCAATTTCTGCGCCACCAGCAATGGACGACGTTTCATAGACCAATAGAGCAGATAGATCTATTGTTTTAAATGAATTGCTGTTAGCAGCTAAAGCTATTAATGAATAAGCACCATCACCTAAGTCACTAATGTTCGTCATTGATGTAGTTATTGATACATCTGTAACACTAGTTGAGTCAGCTAGTGTACCACCAGAGATCACAGCCGTTAATCCTGTGGAAGCAGTTGCAGCGGCTAAAGCATCGTCTGCAGTAGTTTTTACTGCAGCGGCAGCTGCGGCGGCAGTTGCAGCAGAAGCAGTTACAGCAGCAGTTTGAGATACACGAGCAGCAGCAGTGGCGTCATCAACAACACTTGATGTTGCAGCAGATAAAGTGGTCAATACAGCAGCAGCATTAGAAGCAGCTATGGCTGCTACAGACACCGCAGTCGCATCAGTTACAGCAATCGCCGCAGCCGTTTGGAATGCAGTGGAAAGTGCAACATCAGTTACCGTTGTTGCTGCAGTTTCAGCAGCTGCTTTAGAAGCAGCAGCTGTAGCTGAAGCAGCGTTAAAAGCAACTGCTAAAGCGGTATAATCGACAAAAGAGGCATCGAATGCAGCAGTCTTAATGGGTTCAGCAATAGCGAAAGCAGCTGCTAAAGCGTTATCAGCAGTAGTTTTCACTGCAGCGGCAGCTGCGGCGGCAGTTGCAGCAGAAGCAGTTACAGCAGCAGTTTGAGATACACGAGCAGCAGCAGTGGCGTCATCAACAACACTTGATGTTGCAGCAGATAAAGTGGTCAATACAGCAGCAGCATTAGAAGCAGCTATGGCTGCTACAGACACCGCAGTCGCATCAGTTACAGCAATCGCCGCAGCCGTTTGGAATGCAGTGGAAAGTGCAACATCAGTTACCGTTGTTGCTGCAGTTTCAGCAGCTGCTTTAGAAGCAGCAGCTGTAGCTGAAGCAGCGTTAAAAGCAACTGCTAAAGCGGTATAATCGACAAAAGAGGCATCGAATGCAGCAGTCTTAATGGGTTCAGCAATAGCGAAAGCAGCTGCTAAAGCGTTATCAGCAGTAGTTTTCACTGCAGCAGCAGCAGTGGCGGCAGTTGCAGCAGAAGCAGTTACAGCGGTAGTTTGAGATACAGCAGTAGCAGCAGTGGCGTCATCAACAACACTTGATGTTACAGCAGATAAAGTGGTTAATACAGCAGCAGCATTAGAAGCAGCTATAGCAGCAGTGGACACAGCTTGTGCGTCGGTTACAGCAATCGCCGCAGCAGCCTGAGATGCAGTTAAAAGTGCAACATCCGTTACAATCACTTTACTAACAGTGTTAGCGTTAATAGTGAAAACTGCTTCTTTACCAGCAAGCTCAGTGTTACGATAATTTTCTGGGAAGGTCACCGTGATATCTTTCTCTTGTCCAGATGCCATGCCCACAATACCTTCTTCAAAACCTGATATCATAGTGTTAGAGCCAAGCACAAGGTCGTAACCCTTCGCTAAGCCTCCATCAAAAGCTACACCATCAATTTTACCTTCATAATCAATATTGACCTGATAACCGTCTACAGCCGAACTTAAAACTTCAGTCCATGTTGCCTCAGCAGCAGCTTTTTTAGAAGCAGCAGCAGTAATAAAAGCAGCACTATAAGTAGCCGCAGTAACATCAAAATTAACTGCTGCTGCCTCAAATGCTGCAACAGCTGCAGCACTTACTAAACCTTGAATAGAAATATCAACGTCAAATAATGTTGGATCAGTTGTCTCGTCTACTGTGGCAAGCATGTCACGTAAAGTAACCACTGCCGCAGCACCTGCGTAAGCTGCTTTCTTTTCTGTTGTATTCAGTGACTCATTGAACGCCTTGGCAACGGCAAGCTTATTAGCAACCATCGTAGCGTCATCATCTGTAGCACCATCAAAGACGTTTTGGGCAATCGTTATGCCAGTCATGCTGCCGTCTTTTAGTTTTCCTACGTAGAACGCCAAACCTCCAGCGTCTGGTGTGCGACCTAAGATCTGCTGGAATAGTGTTTGTATTGTTTCCTCAGGGGTTTTGTTACCGAACAGAGTAACAGCTTCGTCAGAAGTGCCAAATGCCTGCAGCATGACGTCAAAGGTAATTCCTGTGTCTAACTGACCAACCCAGTGAGTCAGGCCACCTGGATCTGCTGGGCGGCCGTAGTATGCGATGTATGCTTCTTGCACCTTGTCTTCGTTGGTTATTGCCATTTTTCTTTTCTGAAAGGATGTGAATTCCAGCAATTATATATCAAACCTAACCTTCACCGTAAATTGATGACCTAAGCTAGCTGTCTTGAGTTAGAAGGTCACCAATAGCTGCTTGAACGACTGTGCGATCTAATTGATGCTGTGGTGCTTAAGAATTCCCCAACCACTTCGCCGCTATGTCTGTTAACAGAGAATTTTGTACCAACAGTGACTGAATACGCCTCACTTTTTACAATTTCACCAACATCATTAACGCTCGTTGCAGACTTTATCTCACAGACATAACCATCAGTGGCCCAGCCTGATTGAGACAAAGTTAAGAACAACATCCCTGCAACAAAAGAAGTCCATTGCTTAAGTTCACGACCTTGACGTGATTCTTTAATCAAACACCTACCTTCATCATCTTTAACCAATTTTAAAGTATTTAGTTTTTGATCCATTGCAGCCCACCATCTATAAAAATTTATACGCTAATCTTAAACTGGAGCGTTATAAGCCACCAATTGTATTTTAGTAGGTAAAAAAGGCTCCATAACTTCAAGCGACGTGATTTTTGTTGGTCTGCCATACCCACGATCAAGTATCGCAGTAGCGGCAGCAATCCTAGCTGAATCGCTCTGACCTGACTTCATCACTTCTACCAGCGTTTCTAAGGCGTCATTGGTGTACTCCCGAGCCAACTCAGACAGGTTCAGCTTAAGTTCAGACGTTGCCTTATTAACAGCGCCTACTGGCCTACCCGAACCTTCTCTGATACCGCCATGTGATGCCATGTTGATTTCCTTTTGATAAACCTACTACTGGACTAAGTAATGACTACAGTAGCTCTATTTTAACATATGTTGATGCAAGATAGAGTTCTGTAGAATGCAGAAAAATTCGTTAGTAATGCTACTGACAAGAAATTTTAAGGCACTATCTAGCGTAGATAAGTGTATGTTTTAACGATAAAATGATCCAATCAGTGTAGAGAAATTAGTTGGCCGAATTGACAGTTAAGGAAAAATTAAATCAATGAGTACTGATGGATTAAATAAACAAACCTACCTAGTGTCTGGTCAACAAACTGAATTAATAGCTGCTTCTGGAGAGTGGCACGTTGACGCATTATTTAATAACCAACACGGCCAACCATTAAGGTGGATCAGCGATCCATATCTTACAGAGAAATATGGAGTAAATTCTTCTACAGTTATTAGTTACAGCTTTCCTGGATTGGCCCAACCATCTGCCTCATACAACTATCCTGATGACGTTGGAGAGATAACCGCTACGTCATTCACTTCCCAGCAGGTGATAGATATACGCATTGCACTTAAGGAAGTAAGTAAGTACATCAACGTTACTTTCGTTGAGGTTGCGGAGACTGCTGATAAAGTTGGCACTTTAAGATTTGGTATAAATACCATTACAGATGAAAGCGGTAATTACAGAGAAGGTATAGCAGCGACGGCGACGCCACCAGGCACTTCTCCTCGAGGAGGAGATATTTGGTTCAATATACAATTTTTAAAAACAGGGAATTTTGCCCAAGGGGTAAGTACTCCAGGGGAAACTGGGGCAGGAGACGTTACGGTTCTCTATCATGAAATCTTCCATGCACTTGGTCTAGAGCACCCTAATGACAATAAAAATATAGTCTTTCAGGAAGATAAAAATTCACGTGAATATTCTGTTATGGCTGGGGAATATGCTGATGAAAACCAGACACATTACTACTTTAATGAAACTGACTATAAAGTTGCTTCGACACCAATGGTTTATGATATAGCTCCACTGCAACACTTGTATGGCGCGAATACACTTCATAATGCTGGTGATACAATCCATACATTTGATCCAGAAACACCCTTTATCCACACACTGTGGGATGCATCTGGAGAAGATACTTTAGATTTCAGTAATTTCAGTAAGAACAATGTTATCGACTTAAATGGCGGTACAAATTCCACTATCAAAGGAAATAGTAGCTGGTCCTCTGAAAATATTTTAGGCTTGGCATATGGTATTGCAATTGAGAACGCTAATGGTGGGGCGGGATCAGATAAATTAATTGGAAATTCCTTTGGGAATATTTTCAAAGGTAATGCTGGAAACGACACTATCTACGGCAATGCAGGTGACGACACTATCTTTGCAGATGGTGGCTCCGATACAATTAAAGGCGGAACAGGGATAGACACAATTAAGTACGCCCTTGCACAGGCTAATTACACACTAGCTGTGGGCAAAACTAACTCAACTGTGAGAGAAATAAGTACAAACACTAATGATAGTTTCAGTACCATAGAGCGAGTTGTATTTGCTGATAACGCTGTTGCTCTAGACATTGAAGGTGCTAACAGTGCGGGTGGCATTTACCGCACCTACCAAGCTGCCTTTAACCGAACTCCAGACAAAGTTGGCTTTGGGTATTGGATTGATCGTGCTGATAATGGCGCAAGTGCTGTGCAGATGGCTGAAGGATTTGTTTGGTCCGCAGAGTTTCAAACGCTCTATGGTGTCACTACCAGTGACAACTACCTCGTTGGTAATGATGTTGAGGCAGTCGTTGATTTGTTTTACCGAAATGTACTGGGAAGAGCACCCGATCAGGGTGGTTTAGACTATTACGCATCTACTATTGTGGCTCAGGATAAAACAGGTGGGCGAGTATTAGCAGAAATTGCAGACAGTGCTGAGAACAGAGCCAACCTCCTACCAACCATTGAAAGCGGTATGCAGTACAACCTCTGGTTGGGCTAGACTGACCACAGTAATAAGCTTACACACTACTTAGATCGAGGAATTAATTAATGGCTATTGTAAACGGAGGTGCTGGAAATGACACACTTATTGGGGATGATGGTAATGATACGCTCGATGGTGGTTTAGGAAATAATATACTCAAAGGTGGTCATGGTGACGACACCCTTATTAGCCGTGGATATTTTGATATTCTTCAGGGTGGTACTGGTAACGATACTTATATTATTCACGGTAAACACTATCTTATAAGTGAGGAAAATCAGGGGGCTGATACCTTAAAAATCAGCACTAATTTCACTAAGGCGCAGGGGTTTTTCGTTGAGGACATTATATATGTTGATAATACGGAACCATTACCGTATTGGATTGATGCAATGCTGGCTGATGAGGCGGCTTCCTTTACCCCAGTGTTCAGCAATGACAAAACGTTTTACTTTGGCTTTCCAGATCAGGCGCCTGTTTATTTGACACTGGAAGACGATAATGATGCTTTAATTCAGTGGCAGACCTTCTCAGCGGAGCAGCGTAATAGCACTAAAGACATACTCCACCATATTGCAAAATTTATTGACCTTAAGGCTGTTGAAGTTGAGGACGTAGAGCAAACTGCTACATTTGCTTTCCATAACAATAACCAAGAGTTAATGGGCTCTGCAGGTCGTGCCTCGTTTCCAAGCTCAAGCGAAAAAAGTGGAAGCGATGTTCATATCGACAATAGTGGAATTAAAAAAGAAATGACTTATGACAGCTTGGGGAGAGTCCTTCCACGCGCTGGCACTGAAGAACTTAATCTTTTCATCCACGAGATTTTACATGCATTCGGGCTGAAACATCCAGGGTCAGATGGTGGTCCAATGCTTACGGTAGATTCTGAGCTGGGGTACGAGTTCACAAGAATGCATATAATACAGACTATGGACGAAGTCAGTATTGGAACACTCGACCTAGCAGCGTTGCAGTATCTCTACGGCGTCAATAAGAGTATGCGAGCGACTAACGACACATACGTGGTTAGTGAAACAGAAACAAATTTCATTTGGGATGGTGATGGGACGGATACAGTCGATGCGTCTCGGTTGAGCTTAGGTTCAACAGTATATCTTGAGCCAGGTTATCACGGCTTTGTTGGCACCTCAGCTAATGACTTAATCACAGCTGCTGGTCAGATCACAGTCAACTTTGGCACACAGTTAGAAAACATTACTGGATCTGCTTTTGCAGATTATCTTTATGGTAATGAACTTGATAATGCCATTATTGGTAATGCTGGGAATGATACTATCCAGGGTAATGGTGGCAATGATCAGGTTTTTGGCAAGGAAGGGAACGACTTCCTTTATGGTAATGCTGGCAATGACACTATCTTTGCAGATGGTGGCTCCGATACAATTAAAGGCGGAACAGGGATAGACACAATTAAGTACGCCCTTGCACAGGCTAATTACACACTAGCTGTGGGCAAAACTAACTCAACTGTGAGAGAAATAAGTACAAACACTAATGATAGTTTCAGTACCATAGAGCGAGTTGTATTTGCTGATAACGCTGTTGCTCTAGACATTGAAGGTGCTAACAGTGCGGGTGGCATTTACCGCACCTACCAAGCTGCCTTTAACCGAACTCCAGACAAAGTTGGCTTTGGGTATTGGATTGATCGTGCTGATAATGGCGCAAGTGCTGTGCAGATGGCTGAAGGATTTGTTTGGTCCGCAGAGTTTCAAACGCTCTATGGTGTCACTACCAGTGACAACTACCTCGTTGGTAATGATGTTGAGGCAGTCGTTGATTTGTTTTACCGAAATGTACTGGGAAGAGCACCCGATCAGGGTGGTTTAGACTATTACGCATCTACTATTGTGGCTCAGGATAAAACAGGTGGGCGAGTATTAGCAGAAATTGCAGACAGTGCTGAGAACAGAGCCAACCTCCTACCAACCATTGAAAGCGGTATGCAGTATGGTTTGTGGGTGGCCTAGGCTTTACTGCTTACTCAAACTGGTTTTGTGTAAGTAGCCAGCTGTGTCTACCCCGCATAGGCATAACTTCCATCTGGGAGGTGGGTGGGAAATTTGTACTGGTCGTCTGTAAGCAGGTTATAAAGGGTTGGATCATTAGTTTCAACCAATTCGGCAGTATTGAGCTTCCATTCTTGGCCAATTACATCTAATCGGCTATCTTGTGCCCCTAAAATGGAGCTTAGACCCCAATACATATATTCAGTAATCATGCACATATAGTCGCATGATGAATCTTGATAGCTGTACCAAGCAGATTCTGGGTATTGCTCTGGGATGTCAATAAATTGGCCACCTCGAGCCACATCCATGCCATCAGCCACACTAGTACCGATTTTCTCACCAAAGACCTCTGGGTAGGCAAGGGCATAACCATTTTGGGTAATTGAGTGCAGGATCTCTTCTAGGGAGGCATCAAACGCCGTAGGTTGGTTATTTACATGCCATTCAGGGCGAGTTTCTGTGTCGCCTAAGTCCATCGTATATCGGCGTTGGCCTTCTGTTATTACATCTAAATCACCCTCATTCTTCCAAAGACCTACGGTTGCCTTGCTTCCAATAATGGCATCGACTACAAGTTGGTTATCTACCACGCCATCTTCATCATTATCAAGGTATTCAGCCAACACGTGCGCGGCATGTATCAGCTTACTTTCAGCCACACCATCAGCTGCATAAATACCGATACCAAACACATCTATTTTACGCGTTAGAAGTTCATAGCCTGAATCGCTGTGGGTTGTTACGGCTAGGTGAGAAGAAGCGGCTGCTTCACTTATAACGACAGTTTCACTACTAGACACTGCTTCTTTAATAGCCGTATAAGATTTTTTATTATCATTAACTAAATTCTGAATAGTCGTATCAAAGTCTATTGAAGCTGGATCGGTCGAACTATCTACTGATTCCAGCATTTTACGTAAATGAAAGACTGCATCAGCACCTGTGTAAGCTGCCTTTTTTTCTTCAGTATCAAGTGATGTATTAAAAGCCTTTGCAACGGCGAGTTTATTAGACACCATCGTCGCATCACTTCCCGTAGCGCCATCGAAGACGTTTTGGGCTATCGTTATTCCAGTCATGCTGCCGTCTTCTAGTTTTCCTACATAGAACGCTAAGCCACCACTATCTGGAGTGCGACCTAAGATCTGTTGATAAAGAGTTTTTACTGTGTCCTCGTTGGTTTTATTACCAAATAAGGTGGTAGCCTCCACAGAAGTACCAAATGCCCGCAGCATAACGTCAAAGGTAACCCCTTTGTCTAACTGACCAACCCAGTGAGTCAGCCCACCCGGATCTGCTGGGCGGCCGTAGTATGCGATGTATGATTTTTGTACTTTGTCAGCGTTGGTTATCGCCATTATTACTTTTCCCTGTTTTGGAGATGACCCTAACAAGAATTTATCAGATTTAAGGCGGTTTAGGTAGCCTAGGCCTCACCCGACTGCCAGAGTAATTATTAGCACATAAACCGCCGTAGCCTTTACCTCGCTCCTTGGCCAAGTATGAGCAACTGTAAAGTCCTTGCTGCTTTAGCTATCACCCGACCTTGTGCTTTAGCCATAGTAACGTCAGCAGTCTTTATACTTCTTTTTAACGCATTCACGCGCCAACGCCTGTGCTTTGTTAACATCTTCAGGTGTCATCTCATTAGCCAAGTTATCTCTTTTCTTTCTAACACTATCCCCTGTTAGTTCCGCTGCGGCCATATTCAACCACATATGCGCGTAGATGTAATTTTTTGATACACTTTGACCTTTCATGTACATAATACCTAACTTCTCAAACGCAAAAGGATTTCCTTGGGCTGCTGACCGTCGAAACAGCTTTTCAGCTTCAGCATAATCTTGCAACACACCTTGGCCTTCCATGTACATGTCAGCCAAATTATACTCCGATACATAATCTCCCAGTTCTACCCCAAACGCATACCACTTTAATGCTTCGGGATAATTATGATTCTCCCTTACCATGGAAGCCACGTCATATAACGCACGCATATTTCCCTGGGCGGCCGCCAATCCAGCCCATTTAATGGCCTTAGTACGATTTGGCGCCACACCTTTTCCATTCTCGTACATAAACCCCAACATCTTCTGAGCTTCATCGTCACCTTGTTCTGCTAAGGTTGTAAATATTTGAAGTGATACGCACCCAGTTTAATAGACACTCCAATAGGTGGGGGTATATTGGGTTTTTATGGGTTACCTATAGTAGGGGGTGGGTTGGAGTTTATGGCGTTATACCCCCTCTATTTATTTAATTAACAGATGCAGATGCAAGTAACACGTTATTGCTAGATAAAAATTAGCCTTATTGCGATCATGAAAACTGAAAATAATTAAACGATTGCTAGGTCATATACAATACCATTGCCAATTAACGATAACACATTAGCTTGATTTTCTGCGCCTTCAGAAAAATCGGCGAGCACTTTTTGCCACGTTTTTTCCTCATTATTAGCTAGTTGATCTACCCACCATTCATAGCCTCCGGTGTCGGGATCACGGGATAATACGTTATTATAAACCTTGGTTAGAAACTCTCCATTCGTAGGGTTCGTGCCGTAGCTGGATCTAAACTCGTCGGAATCAATGAACCTTGCAGACACTTCAATTAAATCCATACCCCGGTCCATTTGACCTATCCAATAGCCTAGCCCGCCTTCGTCGGGGGTGCGGTTAAAGGCGGCTTTATAAATGCGATAACAGCTGCCACCCACATCGCCAGCACTAATATCTAAGGCCACTGATTTGTCAGAAAAATGCACCCGTTCAAGGCTTTTTAAAGTATCTATATTGGCAGTGGATACGTCACTTAAGGTCCAATTTACACCACTGGCATTAACCAAAGTATGTTGGCTTAAAGTAGAACCATAGACGATGCTGTCTAAGCCTGTACCGCCATCGATTGTTTCATTGGCGTCAGTAGCCAAGAAAAAATCACCGTCTATTGTACCCAAAACGTCAATGCCAATTAAATGGTCTGATGAAAAATCAACACCTTCTCCATTTAAAGACGTCCCCTCTTGAATCATGCGTTCTGTCACCACCATTAATGGGGCATTAGCATAATCTGCAATCTGCTTTGCAGATCCGCGAACCCCCCAAATGGAACCAATGGTGTATAGATCTATCGGCTCGAACCATTGATCCCAGAAAATATTAGGCCCCACAGCACCCATGATTGAAGGAGCATGTGGATCACTAGAAGAATCTACATCTTTATCAGTATCGCCATCTTTTTGATCCCAAGGATGCTCTAATCCTAATAAATGACCTACCTCATGCAGGTAGACTTTTTTCCACTCATTTTTTCCGTAGTCGTTCCAGTCTTCGACCCACGTACCGCTGTCATCATAGTATCCCTTGCCCATATTTATGCTCATAATAAGCTTAGCAGAATCGAAAAACTTAGTATCTGTCCACGAACTAATGGATGCTTTCAGTTCCACTGGGCCTATGATGGGAATGTCTGCTAGCGCATAATCCATTACTTGATTTAAAGTCACATTGAATGTCGTACTCACTTTAGCGGAAACGCTATTAATGTATGCCAGTTGCCAGTCGCTAAATTCCTTTGGCACCAAGCTAGATCCTCGGGGGCTTATATCCCCTTCAGGCACTATGTAGTATGTAATGACATTTGTATTTTTTGTGCCCAATCTATCGACAATGTCACTTGTCGGCATGGTTAATCCATTTAGCGTTATATTTGCGTACACCATCTCTCCTTTCCCTCTGCAGTAATTTGCTAAAACTTACATGTCTTGCCCATTTTCTTGAGCTATAGGCAGAACTGGAAATAATACGAAGAAGCCACACGATATGAATTCATTCATATTAATACCTTTTGATACGCACCCAGCTTAATAGACACTAGAATTGGTTACAATGTAACGCAATAAATGTCCAAAGGAAAAGTGATTGCCATCCATAGCTGGGATTCACTTCAGCTCACTAATGATGTCATATGGACAACTTGGCTATTATTTACGCCTAAGTACTAAGACAACTTCAACCTTATTCGACTGCCAGAGTAATTATTAGCACATGAAGCGCCGTAGCCTTTACCTCGCACCTTAGCCAGATATGAGCATCTGTAAAATGCTTCTGCAAAAGTATCACTATCACCACGACGTATTTTATAGAAGCACCGCTCGGGAATAAATGGCCTAGCATGTCCCCTAACAGACCAACGCTCTTGCAGCCAACCCAACAGTGCTGAAGGGTGCTGTATTTTATTAGCGTCGATTATAAGCATTACATGATAATGCTGGCTCTTTGATCGTTCCTGCTCACGTACCCATAGGTAACCAAAGCGAGTGCATTTGTAGTGACTGTAGAGCCGTTTTCTCACCTTACACATGAACCTAGATAGCTCAGTGTTGCAAGGCGTGTATTTTTCACAGTGCAAGTCAAATCTAACAACAATCACCTTGTTGTGGTGGCTTAGCATTGCCTGCATTTGACCGTGCATGGTCTTCAGAATATCTGTGCAACATGCGTACTTATTATTTCCAGTGTTGATGCCGTATGAGTGATCGTTTATTCGATATGGGCTTTGGTTTGTCGTATTCATTAGATGGCCTGCTATAAGATAATATGAAACACCTACCAAATTACAAAATGAACGAACCAAGCTAGGCACAGCCTAATCCGCATTACTGCTAATAATTACTGTGGTGGGATATTTTGAATTACCTGATAAGGCCTAAAGCAATACAATGCGCAGGTCTGCGAAGAGCAATTACGAACTTGCTTCTTAAACCCCTCTTCAATATGACCTTTGGTGCAACCCATACACGAGGCACACATTGCTTCGATAGCTCTCTTGCGACTTGGTGGAAGGGCAAAAAAACGCTCTACAGGATTATGATTCCGCATCAGTGCAACCTCTTAGGCTAATAACTGACTCTATATGGATTCTTGCGGAACGACCGACATTGTATTTGTGCAGCATTCCTTTTTTAACCAACCGCCAAATAGTTGGATGAGATACCTGTAAAACCTGACTGGCCTGAGAAATGGTCAGATCTTGTAGATGGCGATACTGTTCCGGAACATTTGTTGAGCTGATTTGATTCTTCATAATATTTCCTGTTGTGTATTAGTACACACCAATTACAACAGGCTGTTTCAGGGTTATTCGGAAACCCTGACAATAATTTTATAAATTAATTTGTTTCTGTGCGTCCCTGATTAGATTCTGAACCTGTCCAAACCCAGTTTTTTTACCCCCACCTTTGCTATTAATCCATCCAATTAATTTTTCATCATGATCAATGTATTCGATAGTTGGGTCAGCAGGATTGTCATAAACATGCAGGTGATTTAATACAGTAAGCCAGTTAGGTGGATTATCCGCGTTCAATTTATTGAGCCTATGCACACATTCAGACAGAAGAACTGTAAGTTTGCTAACCTTAGCTCCAGCACCTATTAGATTTTTCGCCTGCATGTATCCTCGACGAGCGTAATCTCCAGAAAGTTGGTATATGCCATTTTCTGGCATCATGTTTGATGCCCATCTAACATGAGCAACAAAGCCAACAGTTTCAGTAAAGTAATCTGGCTCCATTACCCTTCCACAGGGGTATAAAGCTGGATAATCCCATTTTGAGTCACCTACAAAAAGCCCCACCCAATTATTTATCTCTGCCTCACAATATCCCCAGTCATTTCTCATTTTCAAAATATACCTGGCATACCTAAGTTTTGTAGGCTCTGGCACCCAACTACTAAGCTCTCCCGTTGCAAGAGCAAAATCCTGTTGCCCCTGCAACAGGATCATCTCTGAGGCTTCATCTAAAGTTAGCTCATTCATGGGTTTGCCCCCCTAACCTATCAAAATGATCGCCTAAGGTAGTAAGCCACTCTCGCCGCTCTTCTTCATAGTTGTATTGATTGTATAACCCAGCAACCCCTAACAATTTATGGTGTAATATTTTTTCACCAATTTCGTATGGACATTTGAGCTTTGCTAAATGCGTTCTTGCAGTTTTACGAAGGTCGTTAGGTGACCAGTCAACTACTGGGCATATAGTTTGCGCCTTATAGGTTTTAGCTTTTGAGCGACCTGAATGGCTATAAACTTCAACACCAAGCACCTTTTGCTTAATATGCCCTCCCATGCGAGATTTAAACCAATACCCACTACCCCTTCTTTTTCTAGCTATCTCCAACGCTCGACCAACAAGTGGAACAACATGATCAGAATGCGGTATTTTCATTTCATGGGACGGTATTACGATGCTCCAAGCTTCAACACCCTCGACTATCCAATCATCTCTGAGCCGACACACTTCGCCACTTCTCAAACCAGTGTATAGCGTTAATGTCAGCACATCACGCACGGTTTCAGAGTAGTTATCCATCCAAGGTAGTAGCTCAGACAATTCATCATCAGTCAGCACCCTGCGCCGCTGGCCCTGCTTTAACTTGCCACCAATATCAGAATTTATTGGGCAGGGAATGTTTGTGTACCCTGTATTAAAAGCATACTGCCAAGCGCATTTAAGCTCGCGCCGGAAGACTCTGGCAACGTCTTTTGATCGCTTTGATATTTCAAAAATATGATTATGTATAGTAGTTTTTAGGTTATCACTCACAACTACCGACGCCAAAACGCCTAGATCTTTCTCCATTATGCGTTGTATCTCACGAGTACCCTTGGGCTGGCGGGTATTTTCTAACTTTTCTACTATGTATCGTTCAATCATGCGTTCTAGTGTATGACCCACATCATCACTTTGCTCAATACTTTTCTTGAGTAGTTCTTTGCCTTCTTGCTGCGAAGCCTTAGGATCTAAATTTATGTCCCTAAGCTTCTTGAACTTACGATACTCTTCCCGAGCTTCTGCTAAATCCATAGACGGATATGAACCAAGCGTAATCTGTCGTAATTTATTACCCACCCTATAACGGTAATACCAAGACTTCGAGCCATTTTTGTTAGCTTTTACTCTCAAACCTTCGTGTGGCGGCACGTCTGCCACATCAGCCATCTTCCATTTTAGCCCCTTCACAGCCAAGCTAGAAAGCGGCTTGCGAAGTTGATGTTTGCGTGTAGTAACTACTGACCGTACAATTGAGTTTTGCATCATGATGTTCCTGAAACAGGTAAGTTGCCTGCTCTCTAGTTATTTTCTCAAGGTAGTCCTTTCTCACTATACTAACGAAGTGAGAAAACAACCTACACTAGAACCTATACTAAAGAATGAAACCTATTGATACAAACATTTACTTCATGACACTGTCTGACACTCAGGTAAATAAATTTTATTTTAATATAAACAAAGAGTTATGCTTAAATAATGAATATATACAGCAAAAACAAAGCATTAGAGAAAGGCATTAATTCAAACCACACTCCCATGATGCAACAGTATTTGGGTATTAAAAGTGATCACCCGAACGATCTGGTTTTTTATCGCATGGGTGACTTTTACGAAATGTTTTATGACGATGCAAAAGATGCTTCACAGTTACTCGACATATCCTTGACGTCTAGGGGGCAGTCTGCGGGGCAACCAATACCTATGTGTGGTATTCCATACCATGCGGCTG
>Ga0308006_10000483_pt1 | contig 15244 bp, 16 predicted proteins | sample Neamet69_FD_203150 | JGI IMG/M metagenome (GOLD analysis project Ga0308006, IMG submission 203150) | Marine microbial communities from water near the shore, Antarctic Ocean - #69 | ecosystem: Environmental > Aquatic > Marine > Unclassified | place: Southern Ocean | collected 2014-06-07 | reverse complement strand
TTTTATAGGTAGCTTTACAATAGTCTTACGATAAAGGAATCTTCCTATGCCCCATTCAACACAAGCCCTTTTAAAAGCATCTGAAACAAGTCCTTTGTCTTTTTCAACTTTAGATTCTGCTCCTGTATTTGACTTCCATACCCATTCATCTTCTTTTTTTATTCCTACTTTACAGAATAATAATCCTGCACTTTCGTAATATATAGTCTGCCAATTTTCCTGACCACATACTTGGTCTAATATGTCTTGGCAATCTCTTGCGTCTATATAAGCTACACAAGAAGCACCATATTGATTTGCTGATTGAACCCTCCATTTAAAAGGTATCTCTGTTTTTAATTTTTCTAAATTCATTATCTTGTTCTTAATATTAATGCCTTTCTACCTTTTTGGTTGTAAAGCTTGTTATATATTTCTAGCTTATCCGTTACTGCTTGGTTCTGTTCTTCTGTTATATTTAATATGTCATTCCAATAAGATCCTTTCGGTTCTACTTTGTAATTGTAAACCTCATCTAACATAAGTGCGTTCTTCTTTCTGTATTCAACACTTGCTAAGTCTATCTGTTCTTGTGTTCCATAAATCCTTATAGACCTTTCATTTCCTTTTATATCATTGTTTAATACAAACAGCCTGTAATCCCAAGAAGTTTCAGTAGTAAAACTATCTTCCTTGTAAAAGAAGTCTTGACAAATTAAATTCAATGTATTATATTCTAAGTATTCTGCGTCTAGTATAGTCATATTAAAATATTAAAGAATCAATGAAAGAGAAAGTATAACACATTGCAAAAAGTAGAATGTAAAAGATAATAAAAGAACCAAGCGTGAAAAGAATATTATTGTAAAACTTAATTTTCTTATCTTTTTCTAGTCTTGTTAAATCTATTATATCATATTTTATTGCTCCGTTTTCTTGGTAAGCATTCATTCTAAAGAATTGTACTTTTTCCTTTTCGTTAAGCAAGTAAACTACTTTGCTTTTCAAATTTGTAATCTTAAAGTTTTTCATTTTAGTTTCTTTTTATTAATTCATCATTTGCAATAGAACACTCAATAGTCCAATTTTCATTTGTTTTTCCTGATAGATATTTTTTTAATGTTTTAGTATCAGCTTTTTTAACATACATTTTTAATCTATTAACCCTTTCTATTCCATCTAACTCATTAAGAGTTTTAGTTAATATTTCATTTAGTTGTGTTGTTTTCATCTTAATTGTATTGATTAATTATGGTGCAAATGTACACCTTTAAAGTTACTCACACAATTATTAACAAGTTTATTTACAAAGTTATTAACAATTAATGTGTTTAACTCTAGGACGAACTTTATAGCTTGTCTAGTATATTAGTATTAAAAAGAAAAGAAAGTGCCTTAAAAGGCTAAAGGGGTGTGCTAAAAATAGTGTACTAGCCTTGCTATTTGCCCTGAGTCTTTGGAATGGATGAATCCTTCTACTGCTTTCTGTACTCCACAAAAGCCTTTACGATTATGCCAACTATCAGTTCCACTTGGTGAACGCATATACTCAACAGTAACACCTATAAAGTCTTTAGCGTCTAGCCATTTATATTTTACTTTGTGATGTATATGGTGTAGATACCAATATCTGTATTTAGTTTCTGCCCACATTAAAGGTCTATCGTTAGCCATTAACATAGGAAGCTTATCCATCTTAGCACCATCCCCGTGTTCAAGTCCTATAAGATTAGAACCATACTTGTAGTATTTTCTGTGTGCTACTGAAATATCAAAAGTTACATCTTTAGTATTTCTGAACCAAGACTTTAAAGAGTGTGCTAAATGAAATCCACTTTGATAATCGTGATTAGACATTGAGTGTACTACATCTACAGGTGCTACTTGTCTTAATATCTCAACACATTTAACATAAAGCTTTAAAGCAACTTCAAAGTGTTGCCACCATTTACCATCTGCATCTTGTGGAGTTCCTGCTGTTGTTGTATTATAGACATTGTCAATATGTAAAATGTCATTACCTACACAGAATAATACTCTATCTATACTAAACCCTTGAGCCTTACTTATAAGACCTGTAACACCTTCTAAAACTCTATTGTATGCAATCTCTGTATTATAGTCATCACCAGTTTCTAATGCAACACCTAATTTACCTATATGAATATCAGCAGGGTTTATTACTAATAAGTGTTCACCTTTAACTCTTTTTATTTCAGGATAAGTAGGTGCGTGATTATCTATAAGAGCCTTAACATCTTCAAGTACATCATTTTGGTCAGTACCATATTGGTCTTTGGTAACTATGGAAAAGCGTAAATCCCCTCCCATATTTTGCCAATGCTTAACGCTTACAACATCTTTCTTATCTATACCTCTATCTTGTAGGTGTATATCTAAAGCAGTATTACCGTTAATGTTCTGTAAGTCCTTTCCCCTGCTTTCATTGATTAACTCAACTTCCTCAGGGGAAAGTCTTAGTCTTTTACCTGACAAACTATTTCTTAGCTACGTCAGCAATTCCTTGTCCTAATACTAAAGTTGCTATACTAATTAGAATGTTTTTTACTTCTTCAGGATTTAAACCTAATTTATCACTAAGTAAAGTTGTTAAAACTCCTATACAAGTATATAGAAATTTACGACTAGAAATCATTTTTTTAAATGTTTGTACTAGAATCCACTTTTTCATCTTATTTATTTTTGATTATTAAATTAATATTTTCACCACCCAAATGTATTACTTCTTTGATTAACAAGTCCATAGCTAATACAGAGTTATGAACAACGTCTTGTTGAGAGCCTAATCCTACTAGGATACATCCACTTGTATCTTTAGCAGTATTCCCTCTATGGAATAGGATATAACTTCTATTCTCTACATCTTCTACAAGTAAGTGAATATAGTCTCTTGTAGCTGATTCTCTAGGTAGTCTTAGCCTTACTTTATATTCTCCTCTTGGAATACAGCTCACATTCTTTTTATTATTTATCCAAGGATTTTCTAAGGTATCACACATCCGTTCTCCATTTAAAAAGAGTTCACCAATGACAGAATTTTCCGAGAATTTATTTCGAATAAGAAGAAGGTTAATCAGTTTTTTTTTTGTCAAATTTAACAAATTTATATATCGTAAAAGTTATAGCTAGAATTAAGGAACAAAAAGTTAAAAGCTCATTGCATTCAGTAAGGCTAAATGCTATTGCTGTACTATTTGCTAGTCCTACTTGAAGGCTGTCTTGCATTTGTTTTATTTTTAGGCTTTTTATCCAAGTAGGATTTAAGCTTTGTTATATTAATTTGTTTTGGCTTGTAGTGTTTCTTCATCAGTTTAAATTCCCTATAGTATTTCTTAAAGTATATCTATTACCTTGATTGTTAGGCCTTTCAAGATTCATATTATTATAATAATTATTATCAGAACTGTTTACATTTGCTCCTGTATTTGTGTTATATTCAGGAAATAACCCTGTATTATTACATAAATAATCTATTAACCTTTCACGATAATACGAACCAGTATTTAAAATTTCTTCTCTAAAACTTTGTGCTTCTTCTGTGCTTAAAGCGTTTCCAGTCTCAGATGTTTTGGAAAAAATATTTCCATTCTCTACTTTGTGTCTCAGATAATTAAAAGCGTGGTAAAGACTATATGAAGGAAGCATATCACCTATATATTCATCTAGTAAAATCTTGTAATTTTCATTACCTACATCATCAACAGTGCCTGCTGTTATTAAAGCTTTAAGTTTATTATTAAGATTTGTGCCTAAAGCTGTTTCCACATAAATTTTTTGTGCTTCACGTACGAATGGGAGTAAAATGTCCACATCGACGTTAAGATTGATTGCAGTGCTATCTTTTAGCTTCGCTTCTGATATAAATAGTACATAGCTCATAATTATCTTGGTTCTAAAAATCCGTTATTTTTCATTCTCTTTGGTGCTTTTGCTACTAAGCCACTATTTCTTTTTAAAGTAAATCCTTCACTTATAGCTTTTACATCTGATATTATTTGACTGCTTTTAATATTAGACTTAGCATTTCTTAGTGATGTTTTGTAAACAATTCTTCTGAAGTAATGGTGACAATTTCCTCCTCCTTTGTAGAGCCAAATTGAGTAAGTTGCACTTCTTCCTTTTGGGCCCCATCCTTTATTTACAGGTTTTTTTGTTAAAGCTAATAAATCTTCCTTCCTATAAACTTTTTTAGAAGACATCATTAGTTTGCAAAACTCTCTAGTTTCGCCCTCTTGACTTAAAGCATTATCTTTAGTGTACATATATCTTACTTTGTAATAGTCATTATAAGATTTATTTACACCATCTTGTACACTTCTTGAATTAGGCCTTGCCGTTCCTGTTGATGCTAGTTCTGTTTTACCATTAGCAATATTATTAAGTTCTGCTTCAAAGTCAAAATCCTCGTGTTCATCATTTGCATTTTCTTCATCTACTATTTTCCAATCTTCAGGAATATCTTCACCAAAGTCAGCTATAAAACTTTCTAACTCAGTAAAATTACTTTCTGATTTATCACAATTACATTTTTTTAAGTCAGTAGCTTCTGAATGGTCTTTACAAGCCATATAAACAGTCCTGCCTTCGTATTCGTGTTCGTGATACCCTTCACACCCTAAAGTCTTTGCACTTGTTAAGGCTTCTTCTATGGTGTCAAAAACAGGCTTTCCGTCAATCATTCCTACTTTTGCAAACTCCTCTTTTATTTCAACAGATTCTTCTTCATTTAAAGGTGGTAAACCAATTTCTTCTCTTATTTCATCTTGCGTCATTACTTCCCTAATAGTCTTAGAATCAAATTGTATAGTTATTGGTTTAAGTTGTACAAACTGAACAGGCATATCCATATTATTAACTTGGAATATTTTGTGTAATACTTTTAAGATTTGCCCTTGGAACGGAGAAATTACAGTATTAAGATAAAAATTACTAGCGTTTGCTAGCTCGTCTGCATTGCTTGAGAACCCATTAGCACTATCCAAGCCCATAAGTGTCTTAGAAGTAACCCTATGCCCTGAGAGGATGTTACTAGTCAGAAGTTCTTGGAGTGCCAAGTACTGTTTGTCTAAATCTGATGGACTAATAGATGTTATTTCAGGTACTCTTGTTTTATCGTCTGAGAACGTCAAGACAAATTTTCCTGCGTTTTTTTCTGACGTGAATTTTTGTTCTAAGCTTTGTTCTATCTGATTTCTCTCCTCAGCGGTCGGAATTCCATTTGCGAAGCTAATCATAAACGAACCTGTAAATCCGTTAGATATGTTATTGAGATGGAACTCTGAAACTTTAGAATCAATCAAAGCCCAGTTATTACAAGAAATGTAATCACTTGTAAAATATGAATTCATATTAGGACTGTAAAGACCTGTATATAATATTTGATTTGGTGAAGTTCTATCGTTTACATTAAAGGCTGGAACTCTGTAAGGTTTGTTCGTTCTTGTATTTGCCCAATCTCCTGATACATAATAACCTCTAGTCTTGCCAAATTCATCAGGACGCTCGCAGCGAATTTTTTCGACTGGAATGTGATAAATCTCAGCTATCTGTGTTCTGTCTTTTGACCAAACTATGTTAAGAGCAAAAGCTCCTTGAAGCTTAAAGTCAAATGCTACCTTTTTTAAGACCTCGTGTAGTGTTTCATTTCCGTTTGCGTTATTCATAAAGTTCTGAAGCTTAACTCTTGCTTCTTCATCTCTATCATCTTCATCTGAAATAACTAGGTCTTCAGCACTAATCATTTCAGCCGTTGCGTTCACAATCGCAGCCGTTATTGAACTAGAATAGTAAAGGTCAATTAAGAACTGTGGGTAGAGGTTTCTCCATTGCCCATTAGCATCTCCGTATTCAATCCAATCTTTTCCCCTAACCTCTTGTACTCTGGGACTTGTTGAAGTGCTTAAATCTACTGAAATTATTTTATCCATTTTATAAGTTTGAAAGTCTTTCGTTTATTAAATCTGTTAATGCTTGTGAAGTAGAATCATATATTTGTAATTCAAATAAACTACCATCAAAATTATCTGCTATTTGTTGTTGAGCACCTAAAGTACCATATTCAACAGAACCACTGATTGTTACACAATTTTGTGCTACTCCATTTACAGTCAAACATATTAAATTGGATGAATCTCTTGTAATAACTACATAAGCATCATTCCAATTCCCTGTAGTTGTATTTAGAATAGCTCCTAACCCTGCCGAATTTGCTGCAGTTAGTGAATCAATATCTGATAATTTTACTGCTGTATTAAGAACAGCTCCTGTTGTATCAGTTAATATATGTCCGTTATAAGTTTTAGCCTTTATTTTAAATGCTACAGTAAATTCATTATCTATTTTAATATCTACTCCTGCTTTTAAAAAGTCAAGAGCATCAAAAACAACTCCACCTGTACTTGCTGTGTATGAAGGCATTTTTGATTTTGTACTTTGTAACATATTAAAAGTATTTACAGAACTATCTATCCATTCACTTACATTACCACTACTATCTAAAGTAATTCCAACTTTGTTTTTATACCAAGCAATCATAGAATCTTCATCAGCAGGATTCCATACATCAATATCTTGACCATACCATACATAATTAGGACTATTTGGTGATTCGTGCTGGTCGTATTGTACTTGCTCTGTTCCTAATTTCTCAGTTAAGTTTAAGATACCTTTAGTTACAAGTCCTTTTACTATTCCATTAGTATTTAATACAGGTAATATATCAGTTTCAGTTGCAGGAGCATTACCAAAAGCAACTACAGGCGTTTCTAACCATACTACTTCATAGACTTCATATTTCCAATGTCCTGAAGGTAAAAGATTGACTTTTCCAGTATATCTATCTGGAACTACATTGTAAATGAAAGTCATTGTAGTATATCTTGGTAATATACCTTTACCCATTGACGGATAACAATATTCTATATCACCATTCATATCATTAATTAACTTAACTAGAAATCTAATTTTAGAAGTCGCTGCTGCTGTATCTATTCTGTTATCTTCTGTACTCAGATAAGCTGTAATGTTAGATTCTGTAAATCCTTGTATCATACTATATAATAGAAAAAAGTAGTTTTTGTTTGGAATAAAGAAAAAGGGTATCAATTAAGATACCCCATTCAAAATTATAATAAAACAGATAAGAATTTTATGATGTTATTATATCACCGAAGTTAAATCCTGCATTAGTGAAAGGACCTGTTGCTATTGGATAGTCAGCTACCATTGGGAAAGGTTCTGCTTCCATACCGTCAAAGGTTAATGTATAGCCTCCTCTATCTCCCCAGGCAGCCCCAGAATCCATAGTTCCTGCATTAAGTTCCATTCCATTAGTTACTCCTAAAGCAACTATAACATCAGTTCCACTTGGTAATGTTGCATTTAATTGAGCAAAACATACAAGTTTTGTCGCTGATAATAATTTAATTTGATTTTGGTCTTGAACAGTAAGTCTGTTAAGAATTACAGTTAAAGATGGAGTGAAATAAATACTGCCATTTTCACGAGAACCAACGATTGTATCTGTAAGACTAGCTACACCTAAAGGCATAGTATATCTGTATAAGTCATTAGTACCCATTTCTAAGTCAGTTACTTCTCCATTTGTTACTGGAAGTCCAGTAGTTTCTATTGGTGCTGTAAATTGGTCGTAAACTCCAAAATAAACAAATTTAATTCCTCCACTGATTCTATTACAGTCAAGTCCCCTTCCGTGTGTTATTAAGCCGCAAGCCATAATTTTTTATTTTTTAGTGGTTAAAAAGATGGAGGGCTTTGACACCCTCCTTCTCCGTTTTTATTTATTTATTAAGAACCAAGTACTACGTCAGCTCCGATACCTACTTGAACACCTCCAGAATAACGAGCTAATAATCTAATATTACTACTTCCGTCAATTTGAGATAAATCGAGCAGATTTATGGTTGCTGCATCTGAAATTAAATCCGTCCCAAAAAATAAGTTGCTTCTTTCTGCTGCAACTAATTGGTCATCTAACATTCCATTACATACAGCTAATTTAATTCCGTTAAACATTGGAACAAAAGTATCTCCCATATTGTATAATTGTTGGTAACCAGCTGCTGCTTGTACCCCTAAGTATATTCTGTAAGTTTTTGGGCTCATATAGATATGTAAGTCTTCTTTCATATAAACTGCTGAAGGGATAGCTGCTGCTACTGCATCTAAATTTGCAATGATATTTGCTGCATCAAAAGCTGTTCCTGCACCACCTTGATTAGCTACATCTACTACAGTATTTCCTGCTTGTACTAATCTACCAACTGCACCAGCTGTATTAAATCCTGTGAATTGTCCTCCAGTTAAATCATTACCACCCCATATAGAAGCTTCTGTAGCATCTGCAATAATCTCACCAATATAAGAAATTACATAGTCATCAAAAGATGCTGGTGGTGGAGCTCCTGCTCCTGCTCTCATTTGTAAAGCTTCCCAACTTTTTAAGAGCTTTTGAGCACATAAATCACTCTGTACCATTAGATTTTTTGGCTCAAGAATAGCCTCAGTCATTGTAAGCGTTCCTGCTAAGTTTACATTACACGTAGCGTCCTGTACCATTGCTGCCGCATCCATTTTTTGGATATTGCTACGATATTTTATATTTTCTATCATTGTCAAGTACTCCATTGAGTTTGCTTGACGAAGTGCTGCACTGATGTAGAATCCTGCTGCCTTCCCTGCGTAATTTGATGTTACTGCTAAAGCCATAATTTTTTTTGTTTTTAGTTATTTTAGTTATATAAGTTGTATAAGTATTTTTCTTTTTTTGTCATTTTAGATAATTCTTTTTTAGATAAAGAAACCTTAGTAGTTTCAGAACTAAATTTATTTGTATCTAAAGGTGCTGATGCAGGAGCTTCTGCTAACTCAGTTTTTAATTTTTTATTTTCAGCTTTTAACTTTTTTAATTCATCTTCAGCTGAGAATTCAACTACTTCTGTAGTCTTAATAGATTTTGGGTTTGTAGAAGGCTCAATAACTTCTTCAGCCATTTCTTCAACCTCATCATCACCACCATCTTTATCTCTTTTAAGGTCAGCTACTGCATCAATTAAATTATTTACCTTATCTTTTAATTCCTCATAAGATAAAGCCCAGTCAGCTTTTTCAGCAGCAGTTTCAGGAAAAGCAAAGTTTACAGATTCAGATAATTCTTCTTCTTCAACTACTTCTTCAGTTTCAGTTTCCATAACCTCAGCTACGATACCTTCTTCTTCTACTCTAAAAGTAACTCCAGTATCAGTCTTGTAAGTTCCAACAGGTAATAAGATAGTAGTTCCGTCTTCAGTTAAAACGCTTATATCCACCCCTGCTTCTAATTCTTCAGCAGTTGAAACGAAAATAGTTCCGTCCTCTGATTTTGCTTGGTAAGCAAAGTTAACTTCTTCGCCTTTATCAAGACCAAGTGCTACTAATATTTGTTCTTTTAAATCCATTTTTTGTTTTTTAGGTTCTATATATAATAGAAAGGTTAGTTACTTGTTTGATTTTGTAATTATTTCGTTTAGTGCTTTTAGTATTTCTTCGTTAGTTGGTTCTGATTTTTGCATAGCTTCATACTTTGAAGTAAAAAATCCTTCTATTGAAAGCCCTCGAATATCACCTGATTTCACCTTATTCCAAAGCTCATCATTTGTTATGGACATTTTGACCATCCAAGTTCCTGAAGGTAAATTATAACCATAAAGACTAGACTTATCTAATTTAGGGTCTTCTATTATCCAAGATTCAACAGTTAGAACACCTGAAACTCTGTCTTGGTGTTGATATGTAGCTTTGTGGTGATTGTTATTTTTTAAGTAACTATAAGCACATTTCTTAACTGTATCTTTACTAAAATACACATAGTAGTCAGAATCCGTATCAGCATCATACCTATAGATATTTTTATCAGGTATTAAGGCAGGAGAAATTATTTCTCTTTTTTCAGAATCTATCTTTGCTAAAGTTAAGTTGTTTTTAGCCTTACTCATATAGACCATATTTTCTTCTATGGCAGGAGCTGACACAAGACTTATAGCATCTATTGCTAAAGATTCATTTGATTCATCGATAACAAGCTCAACTATAGATGTAGTCTTTTCTTCTTCATAGTAGTCTTTATTGTCTGCTTGACATTCAGCTATAGAATCATACTTACAGCTTCCTGTCTTTCCCCATTTAAATTTTCCGTCTGAACATTCTTCGCAAGGCATAGTATAGTCTTTTTTATATAATAGAAATTAAGTTAGTTTATTTGATTTTAGATTGTAGCTCTACGTCTTATGTTAGCAAGTTGGTTTTGACTAGAAGTCATTTCATCTGTAACTACGAAAGCTTTTATAGGTTCAGCTTCTGCTGCTCCAGTAAGGTCAAAAGAACCTGACATCATTTGTGGTGATGGTGTTGCTGCTGCTGCACCACCTCCTCCTCCTCCTCCTCCTCCTCCTGCACTAGGTTTCCCACCACTTGCAATCTTAGAAATATTCATAGCAGAAAAAACACCTGCTGCTGTTGCCATAGCAATAGGGTATGCACCTGCTGTGGCTACTGTCAAAGCAACGTTTGCGTTTGCTGCTGTAAAAGCATTTTGAACCCCTTGAACACCTGAGATAGTTGCTTGTGCAATTGCTGCTGCTTTTCCGATTGCTGTTCCTTCTCCTGCAATATCCATTATTACACCAAGACTTTGTGTTGCCATATCTTGTTGAAAGTTTCTAAGGTCAAATTCTAGTTTCTTTTTATCATCAGCAGCTTTTTTATCAGCAGCAGCATTTAATTCTCTACTTTTTTGTTGTTCTTCATTCCACTTATCATTTGCTTTAATCTTAGCTTCAAATTCATCTTCTATTGCTTTTAATTTTATTGCTTCTTCTGCTAGTTTTTCATCATTTATAGCTTTTTGTTCTGCTCTTATTTCATTTTCTAAAGCATTGACTTCAGTAACTACTCTACGTCTCATTTTAATAGAAGCCGTTTCAGTTTCTATTAATGCAACTTTTAATTGAGCAAGTCTCGCTTCATCTTCAGCCGAGTTTTCACTTAATGCCATTTCTTCTTGTTGTATAGCTACACGTTCTTTTGCAAGTTCTATTTCTTGTCTTGTAGTTTTAGCTTCAAGCTCTAAAGCCTTTTTCAAATTATTTAGTCTTTCTTCTGCTGTTTTTGTTTCATCTTCTGCAATTAATCTAGCTCTTTCAATTTCTTGTCGAGTAGCTGCTTTTTGAACCATAAAATCGTTATCAGCATCTCTAAGTTCTTGTGTTCTTCTCTTTAGATTTACCATAGCAGTTACTTCTTTATTTATTTCTTCAGTAATACCTGTAAAAGTGCCAGCTAAAATTTCCCCTGCTTTTGTAAATTCACCTGAAAAAACAAAGGTAAGTGCTTCTCCTACACTGCTAAGTCTATCTATCAAAACGTCGACAGTAGCTCCCATAGCAGTAAAAGCTAAACTTAATTGGTCTGCACCTCTTTTAGTATTAGTAAAAAATGAAGCTAAACTTGCAAATGCTATTAAAAGTAGACCAATTCCTGTTGAAGCAATACCAGCTTTTATAGTTCCAAACATTGCTTTTGCTGTTCTACCAGCTGAAGAAAATCCAGCTTTAACACCATTTAAAGAAACACCCATAACTTTAAATTCACCAGCTGCTGACTTAGCATCTTTTCCTACTTCTCCTATATTAGATTTTACATTAAATGTAGCAGTTTCTGTTGTGTTTGCCATAATTTTATTTTATAAAGTTACTCCTGTTTTTATTTGTGTAATGTTTACGTTACAATTCCATTCTAAAGTCATATTTGTAGCTCCTCTAACTGTTAAAAGAAAATCACCATCTGCTGAAGTAGAAGCTAATATTCTCCACCCTGTGATAGTACCTGAAGTTTTTATTGTGTCACGTTCTCTTTGTATTGATAATGTGCCTGACTTATTTATAACAACTCCTCGTTCTACATAACTAGCATAATCACCTACATTTCCTAATTCATTAGAACCTCCAACCCTAACAACTAAAGTATCAGCGTGAAAATATATTATTGAGTTATTAGGCACTTTAAAAAATGCACCGACTTCATTATTTACAAAACTTGATTGAGTAGAATTATTTGTTGTTTGTCTTCCATACTGTAGTTGAATTGCTTGACGTTCTCCTAAATTATCACCTCCTGCATTTCCTCCATATACCCTAGAACCTGATGTAGTTGCTTCAGCTAAATTACCACCTACTATTGCATTGTTTACTCTAAAATCTATTTGATTATTAGAACCTGTAATAATATTATTTCTAGCTTCTCCAATTACACTATTATTTTCACCAATTATCAGAGAGTTTTTTGTTCCAGTACCTGTAACATTTAAAGGGCCGTACGTTTTATTATTTATGTTATTAAATGTACTTTCAAGATTTGTGTTTACTGTAAAAGCAGTACAAGTGCCTAATAACTTATTGTATGTATATCCATAAGCTTCACATTGAACTTGATTAGGAGCAACTGGAATAGCATTTCCATCATCATCATCCCCTGCTGTAAAAGTTACTTTCCCAAAGCTTGTAATAGATAATGGTTTTACATTAAATCCTGTCTTATAAGGTACTGTTCTTATTATATCTGCCATTAAATTATTAGTATAAATTCTACTTTTGAAAGTTCATTTGGATTATATTGAATTTTATTTACTCTAAATTTTCTATTTTTTAAGAATACAAAATCTGAGAATGAAAACGTATTTATATCTGCTGCTGTTAGATTAACTTTTATACTCATTATTCTAGTGTCAGGATTATATAATTGATTAAAATAATTTTGCCAATAATTAAAAAACAAATTATTTACACAAGGATTTCCTACATTACCAATTAATTGCCAGTCTTCAAAATTAAAAGTTGTTGTAGTTGCCGAATTAGTAGGTATTGTTGTTAAATGACTAAATTGTAAATAAGTATCTAATCCATTTTCTGCACTACCCGCATTTTGTGCTGGTACAAAATAAGGAAATTGTGTAGTCTTTTTTCCATTGTTATATAGAATTCTAGGACTATTTTCAAAAGATTCACAAACACCTTCTGAATCCATTGCGTAAATGGCAGGAGTAATTATATCTGTCCAAGCAGAATCTAAAGACTTTATTACACTAGATGCAAATGGTTCTGCTATTATTTCTTTGATACCTTTTAAGATATTAAATTCATCAGTTGCATCACTTTCGTAACTTCCATACTGTCTGCCTACTGCGTGTTTATATACTTCTGCTGTATAGTCATCTTCATCTTCTACAAACCTAAATAATGTATTTCTATTTAATTCAGTTAATGGAGTTAATTTCATTTCTGAAACATCAATTTTTTCAGTCCAGTTTAATTCTTTACTTTCAGGATTATTTACAAATATATCATCATAAGGTTCTATTATTATATTATTAGGATTATTTGGGTCTACCACGCTTACCAAATTAAACATAGTAATAAGTCCTTTAAAAAATTCCCATTGTCCAAGGTCACCTCTTGAATTATCTAAAAGAGTATCTACTTGTGATGCACCATTATCGTATTCAAATTTAATAAATGATAAAGGAGTTATTAAATGATTTAATTGAATTTGATTTTGTGTTACAATACTTGCTCCAGTTGTTATATAGTCTCCAGTTTGCATTACACATTCAAAAGTTCCTTCCATTACTTTATTATCTTCATCAGGAATTACAGCATAATCTATATCAAATAATTCTAAAACAACACCAGCACTATTATGATGAGCTATCCTTAATTCATTTGCCCTAGGAGAACCACTATCATTACTTAAAACTAATCTGTATTCACCTGAAACTTCTAAATTATTTACGTCTGAAACAAATCTATAAAGAGTATTATCCCATAAAGAATTGTCCGTTGGGGGTACAGTATTATTTATAGGTAAAGATTCAAAAACATAAGAATTTATAAAATATGTAGAAGAACCACTAGGAAAAATATATTGTTGAAAAAGATTTGCTTGTCTTAAAGCAGCAGCACCTTCTGCTGATGAACCCCAGTTAAAATCCATATATAAATCCTTAAATAAACCTGTATTAAAAAATACAGAAGTATAAGTAAATGGAGTAGCTGGAGCATTAAATATCCTATCTATTAAATATTTTAATTGTATAAAAGGTCTAAATGCACATTCTAAATTACTTAGTACTGGATTACCCGAAGTACCAACAGTTCCATTAGATTGTGATATTTGACTATTCCAATTTACAAAAGGGTATTTAAGTGTATCATTAGCATCTCGCAATCCTGATGTATTTGAATTTAAATAAGTAATTCCTGTTCCAGTAGAATTCCAACTATACTTAATATTATCTATATTGTAATCGTGTTCTAGTTCTGTAAATCCTAATGTATTAAAATTTCTATCACCTAAAATATCTGCTAAAGCTATTACTTCAGAATAAAGATTTACATTATAACTTATTTCTCCATTTTTATCACTTACATCTATTAATCTTAAATATCCTTCAAATAAAGTAAACCCATCCTTTTCTAATATACATTTAGTTTTTCTATAAGGACTAAAAATATAACCATCATAAGCTCTAGTTACTTCAAACATATAATCGAATATTCTATTGTTTCTTTTAGTTCCTGGTAAATTAAAAGCTTTAGAATATGACTGTACGTTTTCAGCAACATCTTTAAATTCTTCAACGCTTAAAGTTAATGGTAAATCTTCGTCTTCATATAAGTCACAAATAACTTGTCCATCACCAACAAGAGTTTCAAGAAATCCTACTGTTCCTGAAATTGAAATAGAACCTATTGTTATTGTTTCAGCATTAGGAAAAGCTGTAGAATATAAGAAAATAATTGGATTTGGAATATCAGGTGTTATTTGTACATTTAATACTGTAGTTGGAGAATATATTACATACTGTTCTTCATTTCCTGCAAAATTACTTACCCCTATAAAAATAGTAGAATCAGTTGGAAGACCTAATGGTAAAGTAATGGTAACAGTATAATTTTCGCCTGCTATAAGATTATTTACCTCTTGATATATACCACTGACAAAAGCAGTTGGACTATTATTAAGTTCTAATTGATTACTAGCATTTACAGTTGGCATAGTAGTAGCCGCATCTTGCTTAAATCTATACCAAGTATTAGGGTAATCAGGAGGAGAATTTTGTATAATATCTCCAACTGGATTATTTATAGTATTTGTAGTTCCTGGTATTGCATTAACACCTTGAAAAAAAGTA
>Ga0308006_10000475_pt1 | contig 15311 bp, 14 predicted proteins | sample Neamet69_FD_203150 | JGI IMG/M metagenome (GOLD analysis project Ga0308006, IMG submission 203150) | Marine microbial communities from water near the shore, Antarctic Ocean - #69 | ecosystem: Environmental > Aquatic > Marine > Unclassified | place: Southern Ocean | collected 2014-06-07 | reverse complement strand
CGAAGATGTCCAGTAAACTTGATTAGAAATGTTTGAAATATTTCCATTAGAGCTACCATTCCCAATAGAATTAGACATATCTACAAGTTCGAATTTATGTGGTAAAAACCAATCAAAACACCACTGATTTTAATCATTGGAAGTAACTTGTACAGGTGTTGAACCGATATTTAGAGATTGACAATTTTGATTTAAGATTTCTATAGTATTTTGTTTACTATCGCTAATTGGTGAGTACTTTGCATCTTAAAAAAAATCTCCCTAACACCCTCATTCGTATGTTTCTTCAAAATCTTCCAGTTCTGAAACTAAACCGTACTGCCCTATTAAATCTACATAAAACACAAACCCACCAAAAGCTTCATTATATATTTCAATATTATCAGTACAGAGATAAAGTACAGCAGTCACAAACAAAAGGCTAAACACAACTTTTATTTTAAACTCATTTTAAATACTTATTGTTTCTCTTAAAGATATGATGTTTCTTAATTTTGACATACTATAAAGATTAAATAGATTTCATATATTTATTTTCTCAAAACAAAATAACAATGAAACGCCTATTTTTTATATTCTTACTACTTCATTTAACAATATTTTCTCAAAATAAAATTGTCGACACACAAGTAATATCAGAGAATGAGATTAACATTTTATATGTTAGCCCAGATTCATTTCCGCATGTATCTATTGTATTTGAAGCACTCAAAAATAATTTACCAATTTTTAATCTGAATAAATCTTTAATTAAAGTATATGAAGATAATAAAACGTGTGACATATTAAAACTTACATCAGTAACTGAGAACCAGCCACTCTACATTACAATGATTATTGACCACTCAGGTTCAATGCAATTCGAACCGATACAATTATTAAATCTGAGTACAAGGGAACTACTCCCATCAGTAATAGTAGAAAATGGTGAAATAATTCAATTTCCAGAGAATTATATTTCACCATTAGAAAAAGCAAAAAGTCTATCAAAACAATTTGTTAATGACTTTGAATTTAATAAGGCTATGTTTCAAGTAATTGGCTTCTCGAGTTATGTAGATATTAAAACAAGCTTTTATTCTGATACGAATCTAATATTTAAAGCTATAGACTCTATGAAGGTAGATAGTCGTACTGCATTCTATGATGCAATTTCAGCTGGCTTAGACTCAACAAAAAATGGAATTAACATAATTGTTGCCCTTACAGATGGTAAAGATAATTCATCAACTACAAGCTTTAAAAAGGTTATTAAAAAATCAAATAAATCAAATACTCCTCTTATATTAATCGGTTTAGGAGAAGTGGATGAAGAACTATTAAATGATTTAGCAGACAAAACTAATGGGGCCTTTTACCACGCCAAAAGCACTCTAGAACTAAATAGTATTTATCAAAATATTCAAAATCAAATTAAATCGATTTATGATTTAAAGTACAACTCTGAATCAATAATATTTAAAGATTCAACCCAACAAATTCATCTATCATTTAAAATAGATTCAGCCAATTATATAAAAAGGAATGTAAAATACAATGTGCCAGAAATAGCTTACGAATATATAAAACATAAAAAAAAGAAAAGAAAAATACTGATTGCAAGTATATTAATAATTTCTTGTGTCGTTGCTGGTGGAATAGCATACAAAATTTAATAAATTCAATATATTAAATTTACTAAACATAATTTTTAAGGACATCAACAAAGCGTAAATTTATGAATAAAAAAATACTCATTTACATCTACTTTAGTATGATTTTAATTAACAGTTGTGATTTCAAATCAGAAAAGTTGATAAGGAATTTTGAGATGGGATTAATATATTGGCCAAGTAAAAATAGTACTGATTATGATATAAAAAAGGGGATTAATTTAACTGTAGAAAATTCAGATATTCTGACAGCTCAAATTGCCTGGGAACCAAACACCAATAATTTGGTTAATGACGTAGAGTGGATAAGTAAGTTAGCTAAATCGACAAATAGAAAATTAATAATTAATGTTGATTGGCTCAATAATAATAGAAATTCACTAAGAGGTAATCAAAATTGGAGTTTTAAAGATCCAATAGTAAAAGAAAAATTTATTCGATCAATTATAACAGTTTGTCAAAATCATCAACCAGAATATATAAATTTAGCAGTAGAAATTAACTACTTAGCAATGGTAAATCCAAATGAATTTAAGTACTTTTTAGATATATACAATTACACAAAATCATTAATTGAAGTATTGTCACCAAAAACTAAAATAGGTGTTACTTTTCAATTACAATTACTATTAGGGACACATGAAAACTGGTCTAATAAAGAGTCACTAACAATTATAAAAGCATTTGGAGATAATTTTGATTATATAGGTATTTCAACATACCCAACACTTAATATAAATAGTGATTTGAGCATTAGTCAATTAAATATAATTGAAACTATAAGCACGAAAAAAATAGCAATATTTGAGACAAGTATTCCAACAATAAAGCACTCACAAAGTATTCAATATAATTACCTAAAATCCTTATTCACATACATCGCAGGTAATCCAAAGTATGAATTATTAATTTGGACATCAACAATAGATATTTGTAATAAGAATAAATGGGAATATAATTTGGGACTACTTAATTGTGACTATACACCTAAAAAATCATTTTATTTATGGGAAAAGTGGTACTTACTGAATAAGAATTAATGAAAGGAAATTGCCATAATGGTGCATTTAAATTGTCTAATGAAAAATTCATATGAAATACAATAAACATTACGTGAAATACACCAATAAATAAAAATAAGGATATCATAATGAACATATATATAGATTTAATATTCAATTGTATATATAAATAATATAAGCCTAAACAAATAATCGAAATTGCTGGTAAAAAAAATTGACTTTTCATAGAGGAAAAATATGGAAATCTATATGTTTGTAATACTGGAACTGCAAAGAAGCACAAACAAATAAATACAAGACAAAAATAGTTAATGTTAAGTTTATACAACTTCGATCTATACTTTATTACACCAATGATAACTGTAATCAATACTAAAAGGCCTACTAAATATAAGGAAATCGATAGATATTGTATAGATAATATTTTGGGAGAAAGAAATCTCCATTCATAATCAAACCACGATCTAGCAAAAATTTCCGTCCAAAAAGAATGAAGAGTAGTCGTAGACAAAAATGGATTATGTAATAATTCCATAAAGTAAAAACTTGTAAAACTAATGTCATTAAAATCTCCAGGTAATTGATTAATAGTATAATTGAAAAAATTTTGATTACTAACTAGTAAAATTCCTGTATTCAAAAATTTCCAAATTTCATCGGATAAGCAACATATAATGGTAATGACTGAATAAAAATATCTAAAATTGGAGAACTTGTATTTAAGATAGATAGATTTAAATATGATAAATAGATTAAGTACAATCAAGATCAAACCATGTTGTTTTGAAATAGAACAACAAAAAACACAAAAACACAATAACAAATAATTTATTTTTGATTCATTTTTAACAAAATTTATAAATAGAAGCACTGATAATGATGTTAAAACAACTAATAAATAATCATTTGTTATCATAACAGATGCATAAATATCTCTAGGGTAAAAGGATAAAAATGATATTAATACAGCAATAGAAAGCTCATTTTTAAAATAAATTTGTCTTAGTAACAGGGATATAATCACAAGATTAATTATTGACAATAATACATTAATGAATTGTACAAATTTCCATGAAAGATAATAGTTATCAAAAACCAAATATGAAGTAATAAAAACTTTTGAAGCTACAAAATAATAAAGCGGAGGTTGATAACATTGCCAGCATTCCTGAGGCATTGGTCTAGAATTATTATTGATATATTTAGCAATTGGAGCCAAATGATCATCATAACTATTATTTGGTGGTGTAGATAGACTAAGTATAATTCGTAAAATCGAGCCTATAACAATAACAATAATGACAATATATTTCGACATATCTAGTATTTATAATTTAAAAATAATACTAACGAGAACAAAATAAAAGAGATAGCTACCAAAATTAAAGCTCCAAATTTAATTATTGGTGAGACAAATGGGAAATATTGTAATCGAATCCACCAAAAATTATATGCATTAAAATCAATACTGTTATTTAACATCATTGATAGTGAAGCAGGTCTAGATTCATTTCGCCATGATTCAAGAGGTAAAAATAAATTTAATTTCTTATTATTAAAAGTACTTTCAGATATTTCTAAAAATGAAATCGTTTGTTCACTAAGAGGGAAATATTTAAAAGTGAAAAAATAATCGTTACTCCAAAAAACATCTCCATGTTCTTCATATACTCGAACTAATTGTCTTTTATAATAAACACTAACGGACAATATCTGAATAAAGAAAGAAATTAGTATTAAAAATGTATAAATATGCTTTAGGTTTTTGGTAGAATGAAAGAAGAAAAATAATCCAATATAAATAAGTGGAATTATTGGGACAATATATCTTGGGCCCCAAGACCATGCACTTCCATGCCATGCAAAGTTTGCACCATAAATAATTAGATATAATCCCACAGTTATTATTACAGAAATCAATAACTTATATTCTTTAATTGCAGATTTTCGCCAACCAATGATTCCTAAAATTATCGAAGGGGAGAAAAATAGAAGTCCTTTTCCTGGATAAATTAACAAACCAAATATATGTTTAGGTAGTGTGTTTAATCTGAAACCTATAATACCAAGATGATTAAACGCTAGTTCCCAGGCTTTTTGATATCCATTATCAAATGGATTATCAAATCTAAAATAATTATAAAATAACAACATAAGAATAAATGGTATTATAGTTAATCCGTATAAAACTCGATACTTCCAAGAACCAATAAGAAACATTATACCAGGTACTGCTAATAGAGTTGTTGTCCTAAACATCAATCCTAATCCTATAAATAATGAAGAAAAGAGAAAGTATTTATAACCTTCATGATTTCTACCTTTAAGTAAATATAGCCAAGCTAAAAGGATAAATAAAGCCTCATAGATATGTTCATAGCCATCTTGTGAATGCGAAAAACAATATGAAGTAAATGCAAAGGTTATAACACTAAAAATAATTGATTTAATTGGGATTTTCAATAAAACACCAATATTAAAAAAAACAATCAATAATAAACCATATACAAAATAGCCGATAAAAGAAGCCATAAATGCAATTATATAATAGGAGTCAACACCCTGAATATTAATAAAGGATCCTAAATAAGAGATGGGAACAAATAACAAAATTTGACCTGGATTATAAACACTATAAGCAATACCTTCATTATTGTAAGCAATATTACCATGCGTAATATCTCCATATCCTGGTTCCAAAGCAAAAGAACCATTATCAATTAAAAATCGAGATTGAGTTAGTCTTAAATGAGTGTCAGGATTTTCAATATGTCCTGAACTAAAAATAATACTTAACAAAAGTAAAAAAGATAACTTAAGTAACCTGACTTTATTTTTCTTTAACCAAATCAATACCAATGAAATTTATTTTTGTTAAATTAATATATTCTTTACCACAATCTACATTCCATGGTTCTGTGTTAACTCCCAATTTCTGTTCTATGATTAAAGTAGAATCTAACAAATACTCATTACACAAATCATTTACATCAATACCCTTTATACTGAAGTCTTTATTCAAATAATAAGCAATACCAAGACTAGTAGGACCATGAGGGCATATAACTATTTTAACATCGTTTGGATTATAATTTTCATCAATGAAATTAGCAGTTTCCCGATACATTTGTTTCTTAGCAGAATTAGCACAAATTACATCATAGGATTTTCCAATAGTTATCGGTAATATCATCAATAAAATCATCCAATTTAGCCATTTATAACGGCCATATTTGAGACAATAAATAATTGCCAATAAAAGAAAAATAAGTAATGGGAAATAGTATCGAGAGATAGCAATAGTGTGATGATCAAGAATGAAATCAAAAACAATAATTTCTAAACCATAGAAAAAATAAATTAAGGTAAATAACAACATATTTTTTATTCCAAACTTATCACTTAAAATAAAATTAATCAATAATAAAGTAATTGAAAAAGATAAAACTATAATCTCGACTTGTTCTATACAGCCATCTGGTGAGATTAATAAATCAATTGAATTATATATAAATTCAGTTATAGAATCTGACAAAGAAAGTTTGCCATCTGTCCAATGAATTGAATGCGCATTAGTTTGCTTTTTCACAATATAAAGCCAAGGCAAGAATAATATTAATGGAATAAGTAATCTAATAGATTTATAAAATGTTTCTTTTTCAAAACATTTGACACTTATAATTATTGCCAAAATAAAATAAATAAATACCCCGTAATAATGTGTGTACATTAGTAATACTGAAAACAAACCAGCCAAAATAATATATGTAGACTTCTGATTTTTTAGAGGAGCAGTTAAATGTTTTAAAGCGAAATAAATTGTAATAGTTGATAATAAAAAATAAAGAGAATATGATCTTGCTTCTATAGAATAATATACAAAAAAAGGTGAAACAGCTAATAATAAAGTATATATATTGTTTTTTTCACCTGTTATCAACTTTATAATTTTTGAAAAGAAAATTAATGATATTAAAGATGTGAATAGAGAAAAACTTCTTAGACCTGATTCAGTACATCCAAAAACAAAAGTCCATATTTTTAATAGAAGATAATATAATGGAGGATGACCTTCATGGATTATATTTCTATAAAAATTTGAACTAAAATTATCCAATTCGAGTAAAGATTTAAACCATCTAACAGATTCAAACTTTGTAATATTAATAAAATCACTATCAGGAAAGGGATAGATATCAATTCCCCTAATGAAAGCTAAGGTATGAATTTCATCATGCCAAAATCCCTGCACAGATATATATGAATATAACGTAACTAGAAATAAAACTAATATCGATAATAATACAGTATCAGATTTAATTAATTTATTCAACATCATAATTTATTATTTATAAAACTTATCAAAACTGAAAAATATGAACGAACATTTTTTAAAATATTAAGTTTTGAATATCCAACTTTTCTTTGCCACCAAAGATTAGGTATTACGTGATATGAAAAGTTATTTTTTATTGCCTTTAATGGTAATTCAATTGTTAGGCTAAAATCGCTTGATTTAAGAGGAGTAATATGATCAATTACAACTCTTTTATACATTTTAAACGCATTTGTATAATCATTATAATGAATGTCTATAAAAAGCCTCAATATATTGTTAAATATTCTATTTAAGCAAAGCTTTAGAAACGGATAATTATAAGTACTCCCTCCCGTAATAAATCGATTTCCAAAAATACAATCAACATTTTCTGAGACAATAGCTCGATAGAATTTAACAATATCATTAGGGCAGTCTGAAGCGTCAGCCATAACAATTACAACAACATCTCCATTCCATTTATCTAAACCGTATCTAACAGCATTACCAAATCCATTTTCTAACTCACTATTAACAAAACGTAGGGAGTCGACTTCATTACATAAATTTTCCAACTCTAATAATGTATTATCTGTAGAATTGTCATTAACTACTAAAATTTCATGGTTAATACTTGATTTTGAAAGTGCAGAATAAATTGCAATAACTGTATCCTTAATAGATCCTTCTTCATTATATGCAGGGATTAGTACACATAATTTATTTACTACTTGCTCCATAAATTATACTTTAGAATGCAATAAATTGCTTCAAAACCATCTCTCCATCCAATTTTTTTGCCTTCACTATAAGTTCTACCAAAATAAGAAATACCAACTTCATAAATCCTAACCTTAGGTATTCTGGAAATTTTAGCGGTAACTTCTGGCTCAAAACCAAATCTTTTCTCCTTAAGTTGCAAACTTTTTATCATAGAACTATCAAACATTTTATAACAAGTTTCCATGTCTGTTAAATTAATATTAGTGAATATGTTAGATAGTGATGTCAAAAATTTATTTCCAATACTATGCCAAAAAAACAAAATTCTATGAGGATTTGAGCCAACAAAACGTGAGCCATAGACAACATCTGCAACTCCTTTTAATATTGGCTTCAATAATATATTAAATTCATTCGGATCGTATTCTAAATCGGCATCTTGAATTACCAAATAATCACCAGAGGCCTTTTGAATACCAACATGAATTGCATTTCCTTTACCAATATTTTCATTTAGATTAATATAAATAATTGTCACATTTGGATAATCAACACGAAACTTTGTAATAACTGAATCAGAATTATCTGTGCTCCCATCATTTACAAGAACTATCTCTTTCCCAATATCATTGAGTAACTTAACTGAGTTAATAGACTCCAGTAAGTTATAGATTGTATTTTCCTCATTAAAAATTGGTATTATTATAGAAAGTGTATTAATTATCATAGACCTAAGTTAGAAATTATTTAGAATTTGAACTAAAGAAGTGTTGCAGAGAAAGTTTCATTACACCAATTCCATAAATCATACTCCTACTGAAATTAATTGATGATGCATCTTCAAAATATTTTGTAGGACAAGTTATTTCTGCAATTTCATATCCATTATTAAAGATTTGTACAATCATCTCATTATCGAAAATAAAATCATCAGAATATGACTGAAAATCAAGGTCTTTAAGAACATCTATTGAAAAAGCACGAAATCCTGTATGATATTCTGATAATTTTTGATTGATCAATAAATTTTGAAATAAAGTCAAAAAACGATTAGCAATATATTTATACATAGGCATCCCACCTTTTAATGCACCTTTACCCAAAATTCGAGAGCCTAAGACAACAGGATATAACTCATTACCTATAATAGAAACCATCGAAGGTATGAGTTTTGGTGTATATTGATAATCAGGATGTAACATGATTACTATATCAGCACCAATCTGAATAGCTTTATTGTAGCAAGATTTTTGATTACCACCATACCCCCTATTTTCATCATGCTTAATTACATGCTCAATACCTAACTCATGTGCTACATTAAGTGTATCATCCAAGCTATTATCATCCACTAAAATCACACTATCGACTAAAGAAAAATCAATTTCTGAATATGTTTTCTGAAGAGTTATACTTGCATTGTATGCAGGCATAACAACAACTACTTTTTTATCTTTATACATTTTTCAACTGAAATTAAAAATAGTTAATAGTATCCATTTCCATCTTATACCACTGATTAATATCTTCAAGAATATCAGTAACGGTGAATTTGGGTTGCCAATTTAATTCTGAGCATATTTTACTATTATCTGTGAAATAAATTGGTATATCACCAGGTCTATCATCCTTTACATTTCCGATTTGTATATGCTTTCCTGTAATATTTTGACATAAAATAGTAAGCTCCTTTAAAGAAAAGCTATTTTCATAACCTCCACCAACATTGAAAGTTTTCCCATCAACTTTATTAAAATTATTCAGTTGAAGGTCAATCAAATGACAAACATCTTGAATATGTAAAGCATCTCTAACCTGTAAACCTTCACCACCATATCCAATATATTTTAATTCCTTTGATAAAAAATGTTGTTTCAACCAAAACGAAATAATCCCCTGACTTCCTACGCCTAATTGCCCTTTCCCTGAAATAACACCGAATCTATTCGTTACATATTGTAGACCTCGATATTGTGCATACTCTTCGAGTAAATTTTCTCCACAAATTTTTGATGCACCATAAAAAGTTCTTGAACCATGAAGAGGAAAATCTTCAGATATCCCACGATTACTAACACCAAGGATATTTTGATTTAATTTAAACTCAAACCGATTATTAATTATTTCGTAATTTATATTACTTAACAAATGATTTGGATAAACCCTATTCGTTGAGAAAAATATTAATTTAGCATCACATTTTACTGCATGTTCAAAAATATTAATACTGCCTATTAAATTATTTCCCAATAACAAACTAGATGAATCGGAAATACCAGATAAAACAGAGCTATCTGACGCACAATGTATAATAATATCAGAGTTCTGTAAAACATTTAATTCATCTTTATTTTTTAAGTCAATGTGATGAAAGTCAATCCTCATCCTAGCTATTTTACTAACATTCAATTCGCTTCCTCTTCTTCGAAGATTATCAATGCCAACTAAATGAATGTCATTATAATTATGTTTTAAATAAGATAGTATATTAAAACCAACGAATCCTGCTGCACCTGTGACAAGAACTCTCATAATTTTTATTTCTAATAGTTAATAATACTTTAAAGTTAGACTCTCAACTTCAAATTGTCATATATTTGAGTAATAATATCTGTTAAATTATAGTTCCAATCCCATTGCGGAAAATGAGCTTTAAATTTTGAGACATCACTAATCCACCAAATATGATCACCGTTTCTATTGTTTTCAGTATAAGACAATTCCATTTTGTTTCCAGAAATTTCTTCACTTAATTTAATTGCTTCTTGCATAGAACAATTTGAATATCTACCACCACCAACATTATAAACCTCTCCTTTTCTTGGGTTTAAGTAGAAATGCCAAAACATATTTACCAAATCCCAACTATGAATATTATCTCGTACTTGCTTTCCTTTATATCCAAATACAGTATATTTAGTTTTTGTTATGGAACATTTCATCAAGTATGATAGGAAACCATGTAATTCTGATCCTGAATGATTTGGACCTGTAAGGCAACCACCTCTAAAAACACCAGTATTTAAACCAAAATATTTCCCATATTCCTGACACATTATGTCAGCTGATAATTTTGAAGAGCCAAATACTGAGTGTTTTGTATTGTCTATACTTAAGTTTTCATCAATTCCATTTTCATAAAACTTATGACTATTATCAATTTCCCATCGTGTTTCCAGCTCAATAAGAGGTAAACTGTTTGGATTATCACCATAAACTTTATTAGTAGATGTAAATATAAAAACAGCATCTGAACAAAAAGTCCTTGTTAATTCAAGAAGATTTAATGTCCCTGTTGCATTAATACTAAAGTCTGTTCTTGGCTCTTTAGCAGCCCAATCGTGGCTAGGTTGAGCTGCTGTATGAATTATTAAATCTATATCAGTTGTATACTCTTTAAATACTTTTTCAAGCTCATTATAGTCCCTAATATCTATATTTAGGTGTTTGTAATTACTGATAGAGGCTTCTAACCTGTTCTTATTCCATAGAACTGAGGCTTCTTTTCCGAAAAAGTAGGAACGCATATCATTATCGATACCTATTATTAAATCAAATTTATCTTGTAGAAAGCATACAGCTTCACTACCAATTAAACCTGCTGAACCCGTAATAATTGCAATTTTCATTTTTTTAAAAAATTTAAATTTTGATTAATTAATAGTTTATTAAATTTATAGAATATACTATTTAATCATCTATAAATCTAATCCAGTAATTAAAGATTATTGAAATCAAACATATAATAAAATAATGTCATTGCAAAATATTATATCAATATAGATCTTATAATTAAAGTTCATGAGTCTGCTACTCTATAACCTATATAAATAATGAGACAATACTAAACTCAAAGTAACTTACTACATAACTGTAAGTTACAATATAAACATTTAGGGTTATAAATGAGGTTATATATTTGTCAAATAATTTTAAGAATTATCAACATAAACTAAGTCAAAAATTAGTAGTTTAGTTAACAATTATAATAGATTATTAAACTTCATAATATCATTAGTCCTGATAATCTGTAAAAATGTAGAAAGAAGATTAAAAACTACATACTAATAATGTTAAAGATTAATAACCTCAAATACATAACAAGTTATATATAAACTGTGAAACATAAAACAGATAAAATTAAAAACCTAAACTATGATGTGAAATTATTTAAAAGCACAATTTAATAGTAATTAAATTTGAACTTAACTAACAAAATGAAAAAAATTCTTATAACTGGAGGGGCAGGTTTTATTGGTTCTCATTTATGTGAACGTTTATTGTCTGAGGGGAATGAGATAATTTGCTTAGACAATTATTTCACAGGTAGTAAAAACAATATTATTCACTTATTCAGTAACCCTTTATTCAAGCATGTTACTCATGATATAACAGAACCATATTTTGCTGATGTTGATGAAATTTATAATCTAGCATGTCCAGCCTCGCCAATTCAATACCAATCAAATCCTATTAATACAATAAAAACTTCTGTGATGGGAGCAATTAATGTATTAGAATTAGCGGAAAGAGTAAATGCAAAAGTATTACAAGCTAGTACTAGTGAAGTCTACGGAGATCCAGAAATACATCCACAAACAGAAAATTATTGGGGAAATGTCAATCCAATTGGACCTAGATCATGTTATGATGAGGGAAAACGATGTGCAGAAACTCTATTTATGGATTACCATAACCAAAAAAATATAACTATCAAAATCATAAGAATATTTAACACATATGGACCAAACATGAACATTAATGATGGTCGTGTAGTATCTAACTTCATTGTTCAAGCCCTTAAGGGAGAGGATATTACGATATATGGAGATGGGCAACAAACTCGTTCTTTTCAGTATATTGATGATTTGATTGAGGGCATAATAAGAATGATGGATTCAGAGAACGAATTTAGAGGGCCAGTAAACATAGGGAACTCTAACGAATTCACTATTTTAGAATTAGCTAAAACGATTTTAGAATTAACGGATTCTAAATCAAAAATTATACATAGAGAAATCCCAAAAGATGACCCTAAACAAAGGCGACCAGATATTAGTTTGGCGAAAGAAAGATTAAACAATTGGGTACCTACCATAGAACTTAGAGAAGGATTGAATCAAACAATAAAGTATTTCAGCAAAATCCTTTAATCTATTTAATTAGTTTATCCACAAATAAGTTAATGGGTATTCATTTAATTATTTCAAAATTTAACTAATGATAATATGTGTAGATATTGTATGTTAACACATCTCATATTGAGAATGAGTTGACACTGTGTTAAGGTATTAGGACTGTTATTGAAATACTTATAAAACAAATTAGATTGACAATAATACTAGAAGGAAAGCTAAAATATACTACTGATCTACCGACCATCAACTAGACTATATTTTAAGATATAATTCTAGGATATTTAACTAGTTAAGGAGGAATTAAAACACCCTAAGTTTAAACTAAGCTGACAGCAAAAAATGATTAAATAGATAACCGTTAATAAATCCCAATAATTTCCGACCAATTAAACCATAAAACAATCTAAAAAATTGGAAAGCTAAGCTAAGTAGCTTTCCTTACTTAATTGATCTAGTCATAATCGTGTTTAAATTTGGAGTAAAATAATTCAATCGTATTCTTCTAGTAATCATTCGTTCAAACTTCAACTGACCTAGGTAATCAAATCAATTTTACTTTGAACCTCAGATGCTAAATTAATCTGGAGCATTTCCTCATCAAAAACAAAGAGATAATCTAAACTATAAATACCTCCAGCATTTTCTGTATAGCTACCTGCATCAACTTTGAAATAAAGAACAATCAATTCAAAGAATTCAGTTAATGACATTGAAGTATTTAAAGCTAATTGTATAACACTTTCGTGTGTTTGCTTAATAGAAACACGACCTCTTAAATAGGACCCTAAATCAAAATTTAAGATTGAGATTAAATTACTAGTTTCGTCTTGACTTATTTGTAAAAACTCAAAAAGTATTGTGATATATTCACTTGAATATTGATGCTGAAGCTTTAAATCATCCATCATAACCGCTTTGGGCTTTCCTATGTCATGTAAAGCGAGAAATAGCCTAAAAACATCTTTATTAAGCTCACCTGGCAATATTTTATCACAATAATATTTCTCAAATTGACTCAGCACCATAAATGTATGTTGATATAGGGTATAGCCTTCAAATACACCAACATCTAGATTATACATATTTGGAAATTGCTTATCCATTAGATTAAGTAAACTATTAATAGAGTAATTATCAAAAACTGAATCTAATTCAGCCTTTGAAATATTAATATCAAACAGTTCGTTCTTCATAAAATAAAAATTTTCAATTTGAAACTTAATCCTTATTAGTAGAGTCAGAATTTCTATCTAATAACTCGGAAAAAACAAACACAGGGTCCAGGTCAGTTGTTAATAACCGGTTAAAAGCCCAACGTAAATCACTAGAAATATGATAGAGATACTCAACAAGTTTTAATGATTTTTCAGGATAAATTGAATGAGTAAACAAATCTCCAGATAAAACAAAACTTATATTTAAACTTTCTGTATTTATAGTAACAACACCATTATTTAACTTAGAATTAAAATGTGAAGCCAGAACAAATAAGTCGATAGTTCTATCAACATCATAAGAGTCTACAATATTTGTTACACCCGTAATTGTATTAGACTCTTCATAAATAGAGATAAAATAGGTCCCAATACTTTTATCATTATTATTAAACTGAAGCTCAATACATTTATTGCTCTCAAAAACCCCATTATGGAATTTTTCCTTTTCCATGGTTTGCTTTAAATCATTCCAAACAAAATCAGATGATTTTTTGGCTCTTAAAAGCCTATATACTCGCTTAACTACATTCATACTATTCAATTATTAGTTCCCTATCCAAGCTTACTTTATACTTTCCATCAATCTCATCTTTCTGAACTACATAATCTTCATAATTATGATTCCCTAAAATATCCTTAAACTTCTTTCTAATTTTAGACAATTTCTCTTGCATAGAATTTGTCATCGGACTTAATAGGTCGCCAATATATTTATTGTGTTTTTTGAAATCAGAAATGGCTGAATACTCGTTATATAATTCTTTTATTTCACGCTCATAATCTTGAATCTCACAAGCTAAAACTCCTTCTGGATGCGCTAAGAAAAAGTGATAAACTGTTTTCTCTAACGGTGTAAGTTTAATCATATAATTATCTAAATCTTCAATAATTATATTACCAGATTCTTTATCGATCCTAATGGGTGATTTTCGTATACTTTGTTTGTATTTCTCTATAGCCAACATCTTAGACCTTAACATTTCAAGAGTATCTATAATTTGACATACAATCTTGTGTGGGATTCCAGACTCACTAATTATTTTTTGACAATCACTACAAATATCTGCCGTTTTAAACTGTAATAAAATATCGTGTTTGTTTTCACAAAAATCATTTATACAACCAATACTTCGCTCCTTATGAGAGTTTTTCAACAAGTGATTAAGGTCATCAAACATCAATATTTGTAATATTAAGGATGAAATCTGAGAAGCCAATGGGTAGGCAGTATCACAAGAAAT
>Ga0308006_10000466_pt1 | contig 15421 bp, 11 predicted proteins | sample Neamet69_FD_203150 | JGI IMG/M metagenome (GOLD analysis project Ga0308006, IMG submission 203150) | Marine microbial communities from water near the shore, Antarctic Ocean - #69 | ecosystem: Environmental > Aquatic > Marine > Unclassified | place: Southern Ocean | collected 2014-06-07 | reverse complement strand
AGCTAATTCTAGCTAACGAAGAGCTAGCCTTTCAAAACACAGAGAAAAAAAAGCGGGCCGATGAATTAGTTCGAGCCAACAAAGAGCTTGCCTTTCAAAAAAAGCTTGATGGTTATCGTTCTGAAATGGAGCGTGTGGCACAGGATTTGACCTTACTCATCGATACGGCTAATGCACCCATTTTTGGTATTGATGCTGAAGGAAACGTAAACGAATGGAATCAAAAGTCAGCTGAAATAACGGGATTTGATGCCGATGAAGTAATGGGTAAAAGTCTAGTGAATGACTTTATCAGGGAAAATCATCGCGAGTTAGTCAATGAAGTCTTACAAAAAGCACTTAAAGGCGATAATACCTCTAACTTCGAGTTCCCACTTTATACAAAGAACAACAATCTGGTTAGGGTGTTATTGAATGCAACGACTCGACGTAATGCGGAGGGCCGTATTGTAGGTGTTATCGGAGTGGGTCAGGACATTACTGCAGAGAGCTTGGCTCGAAAGGAAAGTGAGCGAACATTGGCCGAACTGACGCAATTGATCGATACAGCAAACGCGCCTATTTTTGGCATTGACGCTGCGGGTCAAGTCACTGAGTGGAATCAGTCAACGGTTAGGATCTCTGGTTTTGAGAAAGCGGAAGTACTGGGTCGTGATCTGGTTCAGGATTTTATTACTGAAGAGCACAAGGCTTCGGTCAAAGAGGTTTTGGACAATGCGTTACGGGGTGAAGAAACTGCAAACTTTGAGTTCCCACTTTATACTAAAAAAGGAAGTCGCCTTGATGTTCTGTTGAATGCGAGCGCGCGCCGAGATTTGGAAGGTAACATCATTGGCGTTATAGGGGTGGGTCAAGATGTATCGCTGTTAAAAGAAAAAGAGAATTCGCTTCAACAAGCCCAGAAAATGGAGGCTGTAGGGCAGTTGACAGGTGGGCTTGCGCACGATTTCAATAATCTATTGAGTATCATTCAGGGTAACTTGAGGTTTCTTCAAAATGATTTGGAAGACGTTGACGATGATATTCAACTTCTTTTTGAAGACGCATTGTCTGCTGTTAGTGACGGTACTGAACTAACGGGGCGCCTTCTTCAATTTTCTAGCAATCGAGGATTGCAGCAAATTGTACAAGAAGTAAATGAGACTATGGAAAAATTCTATCGCCTCATGTCTAGAACTATTGGAGAAAAAATCTCATTAGTTCTGAATCTGCCGGAAGAAAAGCTTTTTGTTAGCATAGATTCATCTCAGCTTGAAAACTCGTTGCTTAACCTAGTGATTAACGCCCGTGACGCTATGCCGAACGGGGGTGAGATTTGCGTCAGGGCTGAAAAGATAGATTACACGGAGGCAAAGCAAGCCGCCAAGCACGGTGATATGAATGAATTGTCGAACCAAGAATTTGTGAAGGTAACAGTTAGCGACCAGGGTACGGGGATTGATCCAGATATTATCACGCGAATCACAGAGCCATTTTTCACTACAAAAGATGTTGGTGCTGGCACTGGGCTAGGGCTTAGCATGGTATACAGCTTTCTAAAAACGTCAGGTGGCTTTCTGCGAGTAGAAAGCGAGGTTGGAGAGGGCGCAGTGGTGGAAATGTACTTTCCTTCAGTTAAAGGGGAAAAGAATCTTTCGACAGAGTCGAGTGTTGTAAGTAGTAAATCTGTTTCTTCTAAGACCATATTAGTCGTAGAAGATGAGCCTAGGGTGCGTAGGGTTACAATTAGAGATTTACGGGGATTAAACTACAAGACTATCGAGGCTGGAAATGCAGACATGGCGATGTCGATTATAAAATCCGGAGAACAAATTGATCTCGTTTTTAGCGATATATTGATGCCCGGTGATATGGACGGACGAATGCTGGGAGACTGGGTTGAAGAGTATTATCCAGAGATAAAAGTCGTTCTAACCTCCGGCTATAGTAAAGACAAGGACGTCGTTAAAGATTCACTAAGTAACAAGGATCTTGCAAAATACCCAATAATTAGAAAGCCATATCGAATAAATGTGTTAGCCGAAGGTATTCAGTCGGCGCTATTTGATGGACCCAGTTACGAGTAACGACTACGCTTTCACATGCAGTTCTTGAGCTCTGTCCCTTACTGGAGGACAGATGCTTCTTGCTAGAGCCATTCTTCCAGATAACTATTTTATTATTGCTGCACTATCGCAGTTGCTTGCGAAGGAGCTCCAATTTATCTATCCAGTGACTTAATAGCCAAGGTGCTTCGCTTCTTATGGAAACTTGTAACTGAGCATCACTAAATCTCGTCCGATAGAAACGCCATTCCAATCAAACTAGATGCCTAGAAAATGTCCACTTTAAGATATATTTCAAGCTATTCTCAGCAAGTAAAAGATCAAGTGCTGGAATTAATAGAGCAAGATAACCTCGCAGATTACCTTCTCAATAAATACACCACAACACACCAGTTTGTGAATGACAAATTGCTGCGAGAGTACGCTGTGGGATTAAAAAACCAATATATCAAAAAGTCTTCGCCACTAAGTCAGGTGATTTATGATCCTAAAATCCACGCGATTAACAATGCTCTTGGATTACATACCATTGTTTCTAGGGTTCAAGGGAATAAACTAAAGAGTAAAAATGAAATCAGAATTAGTGATGTTTTCAGGAAATCTCCAGAACCCTTTCTAAGGATGATTGTTGTTCATGAGCTAGCCCATTTAAAAGAAAAAGACCATAACAAAGCCTTCTATAAACTCTGTTGTCACATGTCCGGGGACTACCACCAACTTGAACTTGACATGCGCCTCTATCTAACTCAACTATCGATAAATGGAGAGATATACTGAGACACAGGAGTGTAATTTCGTAAAAGGCTATAAAATGCTACTGACCGGACAATCCCGGACCTGTTAGTGTCTAGTATATGACCCAATCAAAAATAGTTAAGCTTCACAGAATTCAGCCTAGAATAATCCAAACTTCCGTGCGGCTCTGCCTCCAAATTAACCTGAGTCACCGTGGCGCTGAATATTTGATAGCGAGGAGAGGCTTCGCTACATTATTTTGCGTTGCGTGCTTAATGGCATTTTTGATAAGTACTCTTATCGGTGTTAGCAAGTTTCAGCGGAAACTTTTGGATGAGGGCAAGGAACTGAAACCCTCCGTCGCATCCGTAAGTGAGGCTTCTCAGAATTTCAGGTTTTCAAAATCTCAGTCAGCGTGGTTCTCGAAAGTGGAGGAATCCCGCGGCCTTTGATTTTCTTTTTATGTTTCGGCTAACTTGGTTTCAAATTAGTACAGTCTTTCTTTTTCGTCATCCAATACTATTTGGTGCATTTCTTCAACGGAGATATTCAGCTTTCCGGCATCTACCAATGTTTCCGCAAGAAGCGGTAAACCTTCCAAGCTTGGCCATTCCTCCGGCTGCCAAAGTTTTGAGCGAATCATGCATTTAGAGCAATGGAAAAAGGCTTCCTTCACTGTAACGACTAATGCGAATTTTGGTAGGCGCCCATTAACAGACATTGATGTCCTTAGCTTCTCATCCCTGACGACTTCGGCTGTTCCACTTACTCTTAAGGTCTCGGTTTTGCCAGGAACAAGAAATATGATTCCCACATTTGGATTTTGTATAATGTTCTCGATTGTATCTGCTCTGTGATTCCCGGGACGATCTGGTATGGCTAAGGTGTGGTCATCAAGTATAGCGACGAACCCCGCAGGATCGCCTTTTGGTGAGACGTCTTGATTCCCAATTGCATCAGCTGACGTCAGCAAAATGAAAGGGGAACGGCTAATAAAGCTCTTGCAATGAATATCCAATTTGCTGAGGGTCTTGCGAGTGACTTTCTCGCTAGGTTCTCTCATGATCGCTCTGAATTGTTCTCTGTTTTCAATCACATCTGTAAAACGAGCCATTTAACTCTCCATATTTCTGATTGGGTTTTTCAGTATTTCTGGTGTGAAACGCGAATAATTTCAAGGTATCTAATGCCCTGAATAATAAGGGTACCGACAAGTTAACTCTCAATCTATCAGGGTATGCTGTATGACCCAATCAAAAATGGTCAAGAGTCGCTGACTCGCGCTTGAAATAATACAAACTGCCAAGTGGCTGTGCCATCGAATTAACCTAAGCCGCCGCGATGTTGAGGACTTGATGGTCGAGGGGAGTATTACTATTAGCTATGAAACCATTAGGCTCTGGTGCGATAAGTTGAGTTCAAAATATGCTCAAAGTTTGGTAAGGAGACACGAGGGCTGCGGCGACACTCTCTTCGTTGATGAGGTTTTGATTAAGATCCGCGGGAAGTGGCTTTATCGATAGAGAACCGTTGACTAAGATGGTCAATTGCTAGATGTATTCCTGCAGACGAGGCGTGATGGAAGCGCCGCAAAGCAGTTTTTCAGTCAGTTATTGCGTAAGCATAAGGGCGAGCTGCGTACGATTGTCACGAATAAACTGGGAAGCGACAGCATGGTTTGTAGAGCCCGGATTTTAGAGGCCATTCATGGGGCAACCCAATTCGCTAACAATCGAGTTGAGCCCTATTGTGGGCCTACACCAGAATGAGCGTGGCATTAATTAACTTAGATCGATCGAGCATGCGCGAGGCTTTTTAGGTGCAAATGTCGGCGTGTACAATTTAGTTAATCCTGGAGGTCATATGACGTCAGGTGAAACCCTTCGGCATTTTTTGCGGCGTGACTTTACGTTTTAGGAAAAAGCTGCGGCAATTTAGAGGAAGCGAGTAGTAGATTTAAGACTGGAAATGGTGGACTTTTGATGACTCAACCCTCGGGCAATCAGATGATGAGGCAGTGGAATTGAAGGTCCTCTGATTCTGTAGTTTGAAGAGTTCTAAGAGTTTCTTCTTTGGTGGTCTATAGACCCTGACTAAAATGGAGCCTCTTCCGAACCTATCTAGGGTTTGCCCGCCGAGCTGCCGTAGGTGGCAGTTCTTCAAACCGTTTCTCTAACCGGACGCCGTACCGAATTTGAAACTGATTATCCAGACCGGAACCGCGAGGCACTGCATGCTGGTCCTTATGGCCCCCATGCCTGCGGGTGCCGTGTTTACTTCGACTTTTACGCCTGTAGTGTAAGCATCCGCGGATGGAGGCTTCTTAGTTTATGACACGATAGCCTGATGGGGTGTATTCGATTGAGCTGGGGAAGTCCAATTGTTTGATTCGTGAATGCCCTACAAAGGCTGCATCTTCTGGGGCTCTGCTTGCGCCGTAACGTCTCATGAACTGGCTCTCTTCTCCGAGTTCTGGTACCTGGCCGGTCAGCGCCATGCGAATTACTTTTGCGACTTCGACTGGGTTGTCGCGCTGAGGATAGTGGCCAGCTGTGGGTAGGATCCAGAAGCTGCTTTCCACTTCTCTATCGTTTAGATAGGCATCCCAAACATGGTTCGGAATTCGAATGGGATTAATGTCATCGGCTAACCCCCAAAGGTAAGCCACTGGCACTGGGCTGCGCGATAAATTTTGTAACCAGCGAACCTCGTTTGCCTGACGTTCCAGCAAGTAGCGACCAACATACAGCAGTGAAATATTGCCTTGCTTGAATGCGAAGATATCGGAAAAGGCCAGTGACTCCGATTCTCCTTCGGTGCGCCGTGCCCGAGCTGAACGTGCTGCTATCAAGCGTTCGCCGGCGTCAGTATCGAGCAGTGTCAATTGAAAGGGTACTAGATTGGCTAGTGGAAGAAACATGCCACTGTTTGATAGGAAGTGATAGTTAACGGTATAACCCGGGTCAGTGCTATCCAGATAGTTGCCGAGAAAAGCCAGACCTATACTCACGCCGCGATCATGGGTATAGAGCGCAAAATCCTCAAAGCCGATCACTTCACGCACGAAATAGTCTAGGATCTCGGCATTCTCTGCCAGCATATAATCGTAGCCATCAAGGGGTTTATCGGAAAACCCCGAGCCCGGAAAATCAAGTGCCGCTATGTGATAGTCGTCTTCGAGAAGCGGAATCATTTTGTAATAGTCGAAACTGGAATTTGGGAAGCCATGGACCAAGACCAGCTTTGGTTTAGTTTCGTCTCCCCAAGTTCTATAAAAAACGTTTACCTTAGCGCCGTCATTATTTTTTGTAGTTGATGTCCATTCGAAATAATCTCCGGCTTGATACCAGTCTCTTGCAAGATCAGAATAGAAAATAAAGTCATCGTCCTGTGCCTGCAATGCCAGGGAGCCGAATAGAATAACGACAAGCAGAGATAACTTTTTCAGCAAAGCCATAATTTTTTCCTAGGGTTTGATAGTAATAATATTATTGGGAAAGCTAGCGATCGGCCAGACGCCCAGTGCCACCGAGTTGGTAATAGACTAGGGGAATAAAATCTTCCGGTCCCCAGCCAGGGTCATCGGTCCATTGAGCATCATAGGCAGCAGACGGCTGCGCCTCCATTACTTCATCCAATTTTTTCCCCTCGCGGATCATGACGAGAACTTGGCCTTGAATGTCGAGGATCATGTCACGGAATTCCACCAGTTCGTCTCGACCAACTACCTCCAAACCATGGCCCGGTATAACTTTTGTGTCTGGGCCAGCTAGCTCGATAGCCTGATCTATTGCCGCGATTGTGCCTCTGAGAGTGCCGCCGTTATATAGATCGATAATAGGGTAGCTAGTGGTGCGGTACACATCGCCAAGATGAAGCACATCCGACTTTGGGAAGTAGACGAAAACATCCCCATCGGTATGTGCGGGAGGAGCCAGAAAAGCTCGAACCTCTTCGCCGTTAAGGTGGAAGCTCATGGTGTCGTTGAAGGTTATTAGCGGCCTGGCGGCTGCAGGTTGCTGTGGGACAAAACTGCCTCCGGCTCTTGGGAAGCGACTTCTCTCCTCGAAAAAGCGTAAGCGAGTATTATCATGAGCAAAGATCATCACGCCCATCTCCGCGAGATTTTCATTGCCCCCAACATGATCAATATGGATATGAGTATTGACTAGAAAGCGGATTTTTTCATCGCTCACCTGGGCCACCGCTGCAACCAATTTGTCCGCAAGTGGCGCGAACAGGGAGTCAACCAGCAGAATGCCGTCTGGGCCTACTTGTACGCCAATGTTCCCGCCGCCTCCAGGGCGCTGCACCATATAAACATTGCCCGCGACCAGCGTAATGGAAAGCTCCACTCCCTCAAAATTTCCCTGGCTATAAGAGAGTCTAGTGGTAGCCAATAAAGAGAGAGCTGCTAAGGCGAGTAGTAATGCATTGCGGAGCTTGTCCATCTTCATTTTTATCCTTATCTGTTTTTGTTAAATGGTTTTTATTCAGATTCTTAAAGAGCTGAGGGATCTTCCAACCTACGGCCGGGACAGGATGACCCATTAATTGCTGTAACTCTAAGCAGATTCACGCCCCGACTAGCGAATGCGGCCATGTCGGAACAAAGCACGGCGGTGAAGCGCAGGTCTAACTCGTCGTTTTCCCCTAGACCTGAGTTAAGTAGCAGAGCTTGTACGTTATTAAGCGAAAAGTTTTTCGCCAGACTCAATTCATTTAGCTCACTAAGGCCCGCCAGAGCGCTCACCTCAGTAATATTGTTGTTCTCTAGGCGCAAAACCTTTAATGCATGTAGTCGCCTAAGCGGAGAGATATCCGCAATATTGTTATTACTAAGAAACAAATGTTCCACATCGATCATGTTGTTTAAAGCGCTAACATCCGAGATGGCGTTATCATTTAGGCTGAGCTGTTGCATTCCATCCATGCCACTCAGTGCGCTGATGTCTTCTATCTGATTGTTATGAGCCCACAATAGAACCAGATCATCTAGCTTAGCTAACGCGCTGATGTCCTTAATCTGACTGTCATAGATACGTAAATGTGTGAGCTTAGTAAGACCCGCAAGTGGACTGATATCAGATATGGCATTGAGATGAATGCGCAGCAATCGCATTTCGGTTAGGTCGGCAAGCGGGCTGATGTCAGTGATGCCATTGAACACCACGTTGGGGTCACGCCCGTCGTCCATGTCGAGATAGTGTTTAAGCTGATGAGGATACAAGCCGTGCACATGCAGTCGACGGAGCTTAGTGAGTCCAGCCAAGGGGCTGATGTCGAAGATTGGGTTTTCACTGATAATGAGCTGCTCGAGGTTGATCAAATCACTTAATGGACTAAGATCGCTGAACCAATTAGTGTGCAGGTTCAGATTGACCAGATTTGTCATGCTGCGCAGCGGGCCAATGTCAGTAATTCGGCGATTGATTAAATTCAGTCTGGTTAAGCCGGTGAGATTCTGGATACCTTCTAGGCTCTCGAAGGGTTCGTCCGGCGAGGGCCTCAGTGTCCCGCCATAAACTACTCGCTCAATAGTGGTGCCAACAACCAGTCGTTCTAACTCAGCCGCTTGTTCGCAGCGTAACGCGGCGTCCGGCGCTAATCCTAGCGCTTCATTAACCACTTCGGCTAGGTCAGCATCGGCAAAGGTGACAATGGCGTCTTGCTTGAAATCTCGGCAATGATCCGTCGGTGACAGGGTGGTTTGTGCGACCCCGTTAGCAAGAGGGCAGCACAATAACGCAAGCGCTAACAGCTTAGTAATAATAGGGCGAAGACTCATGAGTCACCTTTTTGATTTTAGTTATTGTTCTTTGGTTGAATGTGATCAGTAAATGTCAGAGCAATGTAAATACGGTAATGACATTACTTAAAAGTCATTAAATTCAATTTCAGCAACAGCGATTCCACTCTCGCCTGCAACCGCATAGAGTAAATAAGTTCTATTGGCTTCTTGATAGATGGCAGGATCCCGTAGCTGATGGACCCGTGCATCGATATGGCCCCTTTTAGACGGCTCTAAGGGCAGGTTGGCGCCTTCGTAGTCAAATTCAGGGCGCAGTACCTCTACCGGTTCAGATGCAGCCCATTCCTGCCAATCATCGGTTAAATCGATGGTGGATAGCAGGATTCGTTCCGGTTTTTGCCTCGCTTGAGTGAAGAACACATAAAGTTGATCATCACGAATCAATAGGGCGGAGTGCCGCATGTCCCTGTTGAAAAACTGAGGACCTGCTTCGAAATCTGACAAACCATCGGATGAACGATACAGGTAACCAGGCATGCTCATAGCGTAAAAATAATTATTGTGCTCGATTACACGAAAGTAGGGGCGACCTAGATCCTCCTCTCTGCCTTCAAAATTAATGCCGTCTTGAGACACCACCGCACGTGTGAATTGTCGTCCTACATCTCTGCCATGTATGTACATCACTATTTGCTGAAGATCTTCGCGCACGTGAACATCGGGTGATGCGATATGTGCATAAAGAGGCGCATTTGACCCTGGTGCTGGAGAACAGGGCGGGCAAGTAGTGGGAAATAAGGAAGCTTCTAGGGTTAAGGAGCCGGGCGAATGCACGGTCCAGGGGCCAGTCACTTCATCTGCATAGGCCATGCGAATATAGGTGCCGCGATGATCGGCAAAATACAGATAATAATCGCCAAGCGGATTCTCTACCCAATCGGGTACTTTGATCAACGAGGGTCCCTGAATATTGCCGCCCATACGCACATCCATCTCAGGCGTTATGATGGGGCCATCGGCTAAGCGGGTGACAGTGATGCTGGGTGGCTCTGCTGCCTGTGGAGCGCTAGCCAAGACAAGCAACGAGCAAAGAGTGAAGAGTAGAGCTAAGGATTTTATTGTTTTCATAGTAGCGGATTCACTGGCAGTGGATTTTAAAAAGGCCCGAACTGGTGCGTTGCCTAAGTTATAAAAGATGTTCAATTTTCGTGTTTATCGTCAAAGAGGTACCCTATCATCTTCGAAACCACACTTATGTTAGTTTCGGGATTAGCGTTATCGTCCAGATCATGAAAAAACCTGCTACCTTCGCTTTTAAAACCGCTTGGCTGTTTTCAAAAGCGAAGGTAGCTGCAGACTGATGCCCTATTTATCTTGACCGAAAAGGTAACAGGCTTCGATTCTGACCGTTCTTTGGCGGCAATACGCGTAGGCGAGTCGCTTTTGGCGGTATAGGATCAGGTCTGTGATAGACAGAAAAAATACTGGATTCACTCTCACTTTTTTTCGCGTACTCTTGTTCATCTATGGCAACGATAAAACAAAGCAGGAATTTTGTTGTTAATAGCTTCATTCCAAACATTCTGTCGCACTCGATTTATTAAATTGAAGCCCACTGCAAAAATGGTGCTGTGCAGTTAAGTGCATCTTATAGAAGGCCATTTTTGACAGCAAATTTATATAACACTCTGGGCGTCCTGCTTTCGGATTATTAATTGAATCCACCTTTGAAAATAGTGCGGCCACGATTGTAATTTTCAGGCATTGGCAAGACATCGTTAGTCCGTTCCCACACCTCATAGTCTGCCAGCATTTCTTCAAGCAGCTGCGGCTGCTCGTCTTTTAAATCGCTTACCTCACCTGGGTCGGCTTTAATGTTGAACAAATGCCACTCGGTCTCGTTCCGTTCGTTTCGATTGATCACAATTTTGTAGTCGCCTTTAAATAGTGCGCTACTACCTCCTAGCTCGTAACCAATGGGTTCTGAGGGGGAGTGGATCTGCTGGGTAGTTCCACTCAGATAATTTGCGAAGTTCGAACCGACTATGGGTTCGACTTTTTCACCATTGAAGTTGCCTTCGTGATCGTTGAGTCCAACGAGGCTGAGTATCGTGGGTGCAAGATCAGTTACAAAGGTGAATTCATCGGTCAATTCACCTTGCTGCGAGATGCCCGGTCCGGACATCACTAAGGGCACGCGCAGCCCCCCTTCGTTTGTGTGAAACTTGTAGTGGATCAAGGGTGAATTAGAAATTGACGCATTGCCTTTGCCCGACGCTAGCCAGGAGCCTTTCTCTCCCAGGGTTTCATAGTCTGTGCTGTATCCCACGCGCTCAAGCCATTTATTGAGCGGGGCATTTCCATCTAATCCATTCAACCCTCCACTTGCTGCACCATTGTCGGAGGTGAATATGAAGATGGTATTTTCATATTCACCTATACTTTTCAGATGTGACATCAAGCGTCCAATATGGGTGTCCATAGCGTCCACCATGCCGGCATAGACTTCCATGCGACGAGCGTCATAGCGCTTCTGCTCATCCGTGCTTTCGGTCCAGTTCGGAGTCCCCGGAGTTACTTTAACTTGAGAGTCAGCTGGAATTACGCCAGTGGCAATTGCGGCCTGCCGCCGCTTCTCGCGCATCACTGACCAGCCCTCATCGTAGACACCGGCATATCTGTCTGAATATTCCTTCGGCGCTTGTACAGGCGTATGAACCGCTTGAAACGGAATGTAGGCAAAGAAAGGTTGCTGACTGTTCTCATTTGAATCGATGAATTCGATAGCCTTGTCGATGAAGTATTCCGATGAGTAGAAATCGTCGGGCAAGGTATGTGGCGCCCCATCAGCGTACCAATTAGCTTGATCATAGATAGGAAGAAAAATGCGCTGCTCCCAGTTATCCGCGCCCGCGTCGGCCATGGCTATAGTGCGATCAAATCCACGAGCAGAGGGCAATAGAGATGGCGTATGTCCCAAATGCCATTTACCAGTCATGTAGGTATGGTAGCCGTTGCTTTGCAAGATGCTGGCAAGAGTTACGACTTTGTCGCTAAGTACGCCCTGATAATGATCGTAAGCCATTTGTTCAGAAGGAATCGATTCGGGGATATTCGGCACGCCATTGCGGTGGCTATCTACTCCGGTCAAAAGCATCGCACGAGCTGGCGCGCAGTTAGCAGCAGTGTGATAGTTGGTAAACGACAATCCTTGAGCGGCGAGTTGCGCGATGTTCGGTGTATTGATTTCGCTACCGAAAGGTGAAATATCAGTATAACCAAGATCATCTGCAAGAATCAAAACGACATTGGGGCGGTTGACTGACTGTGCCTGAGCCGCACCAGAAATTCCGCTAAGAGCCAGAACAGCTGGTGCAAGTATTGTAAGTAGTAATTTCATGGTTTCCCCACTAAGAGATTAGTTAAAGATTTCTTTAAACAGACTTTTTATTAACTATTGGCAAGTCTACTTGATGCAGAGATAGACTGCCGTTAAGCGTATTGCATTGACACGTTGACCAAAAAAAGGCCAGGCTTTCGTGGGTAAAATTTTGGACCTGTCGCACAAGTTCTGCTAGTTGATTATAATTTTTGACCGACTGTATTAAATTTCAGTTTATCAAGCTCTTGGGCAGCGCCCCTTGCCAGCCCTGAGCCAGCCTTTTAGAAAGCTCTGCCACCCGACTAGCGTGTGCAGGTTCATCCGCTAGGTTGTTGAACTCCATGGGGTCCTGCTGAAGATCGTATAGCTCTTTCATTGTTGCACCGGCGCCCTCCAGAGGAGACCATTGTGTATAACGGTATCGATCAGTTCGAATGGTAAGGCCGTCATGGCCTTCGCGCCTTGACTGAGAGAAGGCCGCTGACTTCCATTGGCGAGTTGGGTTTTCCAACAAGGGGACAAAACTTAGACCTTCCAGATCATGAGCCGGTTTCGGTAGATTAACTAGCTCAGCCAATGTGGGATAGAGATCCACTAGTTCAACCAAGCCAGGCACTGCCGCGCCGGCATTGCCGCCATCGGGAAGTCGCACGATGAGTGGAACTCGTATGGATTCATCAAATTGGACGTTCTTACGCCACAGCCCGCCGTGCTCGTTGAGCTGAAACCCATGGTCGCTGGTAAATACCACAATGGTGGAGTCCGCAAGATCCAGATCTTCAAGAGCCTGCATCAATTCTCCTACGTAGGTATCCATCATTGTTACCGTCGCGTGGTAGGCGGCGATGGCTTGTTTATGTTGGCGCTCGGTGAGTTGGGCATCAAACTTGCTAATTTCAGTTGCAGGGCCAGGAATATCAATAGTGTCGCCCTCGCGTTGAGGAGGTAACTGGATCTGATCTAGTGGGTGCTGGTCGAAGAACTTAGCAGGCGCTACCCAAGGTTGATGGGGCTTGTGAAAGCCCGCTGCAATGAAGAATGGCTTGTCGCGATTCTGGGCCAATAGTTGGATGATGCGCTGCGACGTGGTTCCATCCGGCGTCATGCGCGTTAATTCATCTGTGGCACGCCAAGATAAAGGCAGGCCTAGTGGTCTGCCGCCAACGCTTCGCAACACTTCTTGTCGGTTCATGCCGTTCTCGGACCCTATCCCCCAGGTGATATCGCGCACTTCAGATCTATCTATGCCGGGCAGATATCCAGGAAAGTGAATGATGGCCTCTGGGTCACGAGACAAAGCAAAGTTGGAACTATCCCAGTCGACGATATCTTCGTAGGTGTTGTGCCCCACTTTGCCAACTCTCGCGGTATAGTATCCATTATCATGGAAGTGCTCAGGCAACAGGCGCATCTCGCCACTCATGGTCTCAAGCGGCGGTTGTCGCGTTGTATGTACTCCGTGTGTCGCAGGCCTCAGTCCACTAAGAAGAGATGCCCTTGACGGACTGCACAGAGGGTTTTGTACAAAAGCATTCTCAAAGCGAATGCCTTGGGCAGCGAGTTTGTCTAGGTTAGGTGTATTCACCGTGGAGTAGTGAGGCCGAGTCTTTGATTCGGCATAGGACCCCAGTGCCAGGTTTAGATCGTCCGCGATAATAAATAAAATATTGGGTTGAGCATTTTTTGTCATATCGCGCGCCGGCGCAGCTGCGTTTAACAAAACGTTCACTGTGAGGTCATTGCTTTGGCCAGTGGCTGTTGTGCATAAGCTTGTAAGCAGCAATGCGCTATAGAGTGCTGAGGACTTAAAAGCGCGTGTCGTTTTCATTATATATTTCATTATTTTTCCCCTAAATAATTTTCATTATTGGCAAGTTTCATGCACTGCATAAATGGGCTGTAGGGCTTAAAACTTGTGACTTTTAGCTTTTATTGAGGACTGTTCTGAATCCGATGTGACTAGTTCCAAGGCCACTGTCTTGGGCCTCCCTCGCCGCAGGTCTAAAACGAAGACAAAAGTTTTCGGCACATAAATAGGACCCGCCTTTAATCACTCTGGCAATCGCCTCACCATGATTGCTACTGTAGCTCTCTTGCTGACTTGGCCCCGTAGGATTGTCAGAGTCAGCAGGGTTGTGTTCTGGGTAGTACCAATTCGAAGTCCATTCCCACACATTGCCGATTAAATCGTGAACGCCGTAGTCATTCGCCTCAAAGCAGCCGACGGGTGCCAAACCCGCGTGACCATCTTGGGGTTTATTCTCCGCTGGAAACGTGCCCTGCCAAGTATTGGCATGGTGATGTCCGTTGGAAGCAAGCTCATTGCCATTCCAGGCAAATCTACCGTCGTGTTTGCTGTGTGCTGCCAGCTCAAACTGGGCTTCTGTAGGTAATAATCTACCTGCCCACTTAGCATAGGCCTGCGCATCTTCGAAGGCGACATGAATGACCGGGTAGTTATCCTTAAGTGCAATAGAGCTATCAGGACCGTCTGGGTGACGCCAGTTTGTGCCAGCAATCCAAGACCACCAGTTTATGACAGGCTCACCGAGAGCAGGAGGAGTGAATAGCACAGAGCCGGGTTTTAGAAATTCCGCAGGAGCGTCATCGGGCCAGTTGGCGGGGTCGGGATTGCGTTCAGCGACGGTCACATAGCCTGTTTCTTCAACAAATCTGGCAAACTGCCCATTAGTCACTTCATGGGTGTCTATCCAGAAACCCGCGACGGAGACTTTGTGGGCTGGGCCTTCCTCGGGATAGGCGGAGTTATCTCCCATAATGAATTCAGCACTTTTTATCCACACTTGCGCGCGGTTATCTGTTGAATCCACTTCAGTTATTTCAGCCAGACAAGAGTGAGTCGAATGTCCATCATCGGCCGGCTGGGCTGCAGCAGCCTGCGTAAGGAACAATAGGGCGCAAGATGTGAAGCTTACAATTTTAATGTTCATATTAGTCAATCGAAAGTTGGTTGAGCAGGCCTCATAGAAAATTTCTTCAGAGCAGGCGTAATAATGCGCTCGGAGTGGTCACACCGTTTACCTGTCAACAACGCTACACTACGAATGCTGGTTGATCGCGGACAAGTCAGTGACATGTCATGCTATGCCGCGGTTAAATCTCTAGACCTTCGTCTAGGGTGCGTGGCAGGGTTTGGTTTGTCAAATCTACGTTCGGAGTCGCCACGAGGGCCTTCAGTGATGAATCGCTAACTACGATGCTGATGTAGCTGCCTCTGTGACTGTTATCGGTGTTGCTCTGAAACAAAAGCTCTCTTATTATGAGTTAAGATTTACTCTGCATAAGCGAGGTCCGATGGGGCAGGAATCGATTAAAGAGCTCAGAAATCAAAATGGGTGGTCACAGAGTGATCTATCTTCGCTTACTGGGTTAAGTGTCAGGACCATTCAGAGAATGGAACATGGCAAGGGAGCACCGTCGATGGAAACGGCGAAGGCACTCGCCTCGGTTTTCAATAGGCCGTTTTCAGACTTTCTTTCCTCTATA
>Ga0308006_10000456_pt1 | contig 15739 bp, 10 predicted proteins | sample Neamet69_FD_203150 | JGI IMG/M metagenome (GOLD analysis project Ga0308006, IMG submission 203150) | Marine microbial communities from water near the shore, Antarctic Ocean - #69 | ecosystem: Environmental > Aquatic > Marine > Unclassified | place: Southern Ocean | collected 2014-06-07 | reverse complement strand
GCCGGGGCTGACGTACTTTTGGCAGCTAGGCGTAAAACTGAACTCAACGAGATAGTAGACGCTTTAAGAGCTGAAGGCTTGCAAGCTAGCGCATTAGTAATGGATGTTAGTGATGTGGAGAACACCAGTGAGTTAGTCAACACTCACGGACCATTTGATGTGTTAGTCAACTCCGCAGGGTTAGCCCGTCATGGAGCAGCCATTGACACAAAACCAGCAGATTTTGACGCAGTAATGAACATTAATGTTCGTGGCGCATATTTTCTTACTCAGGCTGTAGCGAAGGGCTTACTCGCTCACAACAAACCAGGCAGTTTAATTAACATTTCTAGTCAAATGGCACTTATTGGCGGTCAAGAAAGAGCCGTATATTGTGCTTCCAAACATGCGGTTGAAGGCTTTACTAAAGCAATGGCTATTGAATGGGGCAAACAAGGCATTCGTGTTAACACTATTTGTCCAACCTTTGTATTAACAGAGCTTACTGCAGCAACATTTGCTGACCCAGAAAAACGAATCTGGATTGACAGCAAAATTAAGTTGGACCGGGTTGGTTCCGTGCAAGACATTATGGGTGCAGTGGTGTATTTGGCCTCCGACGCAGCGGCACTCGTTACTGCAAGCGCCCTAAAAGTTGATGGCGGTTGGACTGCGGGCTAATGACTAAAGAAAAAGTGACATCACAGCAGGTTGCGCAGCTAGCAGGCGTTAGTCAATCAGCTGTCAGCCGAGTCTATACAGCGGGGGCTTCTGCCTCTAAAAAAACCACTGCTAAAGTGCATAAAGCGGCCGCTACATTGGGCTATAGACCTAACGTTCTCGCGCGCGCAATGGTTTCTGGAAAGAGCCGTATAATTGGGTTATTTGTGGGCTACTTGGAAAATCAGTTCTATCCGGATGCCATTGAAAAGCTATCGACCCAGCTGCAAGTAAAGGGTTACCACGTGTTGATTTTTATGGCATCCAAGACGGCAGGTAACATTGACTCTGTAGTAGAGGAAATACTCGACTATCAAGTTGAGGGCATTATCGTTGCTTCTGTGGCCTTGTCTTCCCAGTTGGCGGATCGATGCCGCTTAGCAGGCGTGCCTATTGTACTGTTTAACCGTTCTCAAGATGGCGAAGGCCTATCTTGCGTTACCTCAGATAATTTTTCAGGTGGAGCTAAAGCAGCTCGATTTTTATTGGCTGGTGAGCATAAAAAAATTGGTTACATTGCGGGCTGGGAAGGTGCTTCAACGCAACGAGACCGTGAGTTTGGATTTACCGCAGCGCTGCAGCAAGCAGGTGGAACTTTATATGCCCGTGAAGTGGGCGATTTTTCTATGGAAAAGGCCAGCGAAGCTACTCGACGAATGTTTAGTAAGGATAGGCCTGATGCTGTTTTCGTAGCTAATGACCATATGGCTTTTGCGGTGATGGACACTCTTCGCTTTGAGTTGGGTTTACGTATTCCAGAAGATGTATCAGTGATCAGTTATGACGACGTACCGGCTGCTGCATGGCCGGCTTATAATTTAACCACTGTAAGGCAGTGTGCTGACCAAATGGTGCAAGAAACAGTACGTATTTTGATGGAACAAATACACAGTGATGGTATGCAAGGTCAGCAAGTAGCCATTGGTTCTCCAATTATTGTGCGTGGCTCTGCCCGCATCCCGGAAGGATGGGACTCATGAAAGGTTTTGATAACAAATTTAAGAATTTTCCAGACTATATATTGGGCATCACCCAAGAAATCTGGGAGCAGCGTGGCCTTGCCACCTTGCATGACTATTATGCTGAACATATTCCAGTTCGTTCGCCTGGGTCCATGGTTATAGGCAATCAGCATGTAATTGCGGCCACTATGGCCACACTTGCTGAATTCCCTGACCGCCAACTGCTGGGTGAAGATGTGATTTGGTCTGGCTCCCCAGAGGATGGCATGCTGTCCTCTCACCGCATCCTTACAACCGCAACTCATTTGGGAGATGGGGTTTATGGCAAAGCCTCTGGCAAGGCTTTAAAATATCGCGTTATTGCTGACTGTCACGCAAAAAATAACCAAATTGATGATGAATGGCTTATTCGTGACCAGGGCGCAGTTGTGCGCCAACTAGGCATTGATCCTAAAGAGTATGCAGCTGATTTGATCGCTCAAGAAGGTGGTCTGGATTATTGCGTACAGCCCTTCACGCCAGCAATAGATGTGCCGGGGCCCTATAAGGGCAAAGGTAACGATAATGAATTTGGACAGCAGTACGCAGACCTTATTCGACGCATCATGAGTGCTGAGATGAGCTGTATCAAAGCTGAGTATGACCGTGCCTGTCAACTTGAGCACCCTGGAGGAGTGAGTTCTCACTCATGGGACTCGGCAGAGCGCTTTTGGATGGGCCTCCGGGCTAGCTTCCCCAGTGCAGAGCTAACCATTGATCACCAAATAGGCCGTCAAGACCCAATGATGCCGCCTAGAGCAGCCATTCGATTTAGTTTACAGGGCAGACATGATGGTTGGGGCAGCTTTGGCCAACCCACAGGCGCTGATGTTTATATTATGGCGGCTGTTCATGCCGAGTTTGGCCCTAATGGGCTAAGACGCGAATTTGTTGTGTTTGATGAGACTTCAGTGTGGAAACAAATACTAATGCACACCGGTTAACAGTTATAAGTATAAGGGGCTATTACTGGCCACTAGACAGGAAATGAACGCAATGCCACATCCAGACAGGATTATTGTATGACACAACCAGAAATTGTTCGTTATGGCGAACTAAAGCCTTGTCGTACTGCATTTATCGATGCCCACACACCCGGTTCAGAACAGAAAGAAAATTTCACTATTATCGGTGCTGGTGTAGCCGAAAGTCCTGATCAACATGTACATATTAAAGCCACACCTGGCTTCAATATTGGTGCGGCAGGCCAACCTCCAAAGTGTGTCAATTCTCTGCACTTTCATAACACCGCAGAAGTATTTTTTGTATTGAGCGGCAAATGGCGTTTTTTCTGGGGCGTGGATGGAGATGCTGGTGAAGTCATTCTGCAAGAGGGGGATATATTTAACATCCCCACTCGCGTGTTTCGTGGTTTTGAAAACGTAGGCACAGACTACGGCATGATTATGGCGATACTCGGTGGAGATGATTCTGGCGGTGGCGTTATTTGGGCGCCTCAGGTGTTGGAAACAGCTCAAGCACACGGATTGATTTTGAGTGAAGCTGGCGTTTTGTATGATACCAAAAAGGGTCAAACACTACCTACTGGTGAACAGCCCATCACCAAACTGTCTTCCACTCAGCTGGCTGACATCGCTGAAATCCCAGTGCATAAAGTGGTGCCTGATTATGTGGCCCGATACTGGGACATGATGGCGCTAGCCAAAAACAAACCCTGTCAGGTGATTGGCGAAGCCGCCCTCATAAAAGACAAGCCTGGTTTTGAGGTAGAGCTACTTACTCGCGGGTCGATTGCTACAGATGCTTATATAAATCCTCAACATGAAGTTCTTATGGTAATGCGTGGCCATTGGCGCCTCACTTGGCAGGATAATGAAGCGGTATTAAATCCCGGCGACACTTGTTGGATCCCACCTAATCTAGCCCATGCATTAAAAGTGTGTGTAACTGGCGAAGCTAGCTTATATCGTATCAGTGGCACAGGCGATACGGCCGGTTTAACCTGGCAGGATAATTAGCGCATCATGAGCCTTCCCGCTTTAGTATTGCTGCCTGGCATGATGTGTGATGCCCGCATGTACGCGCCACAGATTGAGGCTTTAAAAGACAGTGCAGAATGTCAGGTTGGCTATCTTGGTGGTGCAGATAACATTGCTGACATAGCCAAACAAGTGCTGTTAGATGCACCAGAAAAATTTGCTTTAGCTGGTCTTTCTATGGGTGGTATTGTCGCGATGGAAGTGGCCCGTCAGGCACCCCAAAGAGTCACTCGATTAGCTTTAATGGATACCAACCCATGGGTTGAGGAAGATGACGTGAAAGCCACACGCAACACGCAGATAGACGCTGCTCAGGCAGGTCAGCTTGAACAGCTCTTGCGTGAAACAATGGTGCCCCGTTATTTGGCTAATCCTCATTCTCCACTAACTGAACTCTGTGTTCAGATGGGCTTAACTTTAGGCAAGGATGTATTTATTCGCCAATCCCTAGCATTGCAAACCCGCCGTGACCAACAGGTAACATTAGCCAATTTTAACAAACCTTGTTTGGTATTAATGGGTGAAGAAGACGAACTTTGCCCTATAGATCGCCATGAATGTATGGTTGCACTGTTACCTCAGGTGGCCTTTGTGAAAATTGCTAACGCAGGGCACATTCCTACACTCGAAAAACCCGCAGCAACGAACGCTGCTTTAAAACAATGGATGGTTCAATAATGGATAACTCAACAATGACTGTTACTTTGTTGGAAAAACTTCAGACAGTCGACACTCCTACCGTATGCAACGCAATCGAGGTTGCCCAAGGACAGCGTGGGTTTAATGAATTTACCAAAGGCACTATGCTCGCATCATCAGCTACTGATGGCGCTATGGTTGGCTTCGCTCGCACTGCACAAATTGCGGCCCTAGAACCTGCCAAGGAAAGTGCCAGCGTTATTAAACAACGACGTGCAGATTACTATCGGCATATGGCTGAGGGGCCACGCCCTGCTATTACCGTAGTGGAAGATTTAGATTACCCCCATGCGATTGGTGCTTATTGGGGGGAAATTAACACGAACATTCACAAGGCGTTTGGTCTTGGGGGGGCCTTAACCAACGGTGTTATGCGAGATTTAGGTGATTTACCTACTGGATTTCCTGTAGTGGCAGGTTCAATTGGCCCAAGCCACGGTTTTGTTCATGTGCGCAGTATTGGACAGCCCGTAACTATATTTGGCATGCAGGTAAACGATGGCGACCTAGTACATGCAGATAGGCACGGCGCCTTGGTCATTCCACCGGAGGTCATTCCAGTGTTAGAAGCTGCCATTGACAAACTACTCAGTACCGAACAACTGATACTAGGTCCAGCATCTAAAGAAGGTTTTGGTATAACCGAGTTTGAGCAGGCTTGGGCCGCTTTTGAAAAAGCCCGGACCTAACGATCACAAACGACAAGAAGGCTAGCGCAAATTTAAATATTGCGCCGTGCCTTCTAGCAACATCTGCACTGCCATAATGATCAACACCATTCCCATCAAACGTTCTATGGCGAACAGCCCTCTTTCGCCTAACACTAAGTAAAGTCTGCGCGACGCTAAAAGTATACTTGCTGAAACGGCCCAAGCAGCGGTAACAGCAAGCCATAGGTCTAGCCACTGGCCGTCAGCAGATTTACGCATCAGCATGATCATTGCTAGGCTTGATGGACCAGCCATAAGCGGAATCGCTAAAGGCACTATAAACGGTTCACCACTGGGTGTTTTACCCAACAACCCACCTTCTTGTGGGAATACCATTTTAATTGCAATCAAAAATAATACAATGCCACCGCCGATACGGATAGCCTCTTGTGACACCTGTAAAAACGACAAAATATACGGGCCTAATAGTAAAAACATTAACAACACAAAGTAGGCTATAAGCAATTCCCGGCGCAGCACTAGGCGGCGACGCTCTTCGGGTACCTGTTTTAACACTGACAAAAATAAAGGGATGTTTCCCAAAGGGTCCATCACCAAAAACAGCAAAGTAGCAGCTGCAAAAATATCCATGTATTTCTCAGTAAAGTATTAAATAATTAATCTAAGCGGCGCTGAATAACAACCGCATGGTTCCAACTAGGAGCTAATTCCACATGGGTTGCACGGCCCCGCTCTTGCCGCGGCGTAAGATTAAAATGAGTACGATAGGTAGTACTAAAGTGGCTAGCAGAAGAAAATCCACACGCCATGCCGACTTCCACAATAGAGCGATCCGTGTCTCGTAGCATTTGACGCGCTTGGTCTAATCTCAGTTGTAAATAAAATCGTGAAGGGACATTGTCTAAATGCTTTTTAAATAAGCGTTCCAAATGCCGCCGTGATAGCCCCACATGATAAGCTAAATCATCAGGCGACAAGGGCTCTTCTATGTTAGTTTCCATTAATGTGACCGCCTCAATAAGTTTGGGCTGACTAGTGCCAATGCGAGCTTTGAGGGGAATGCGCTGCTGAGTATCTTTTGGCCGCATTCGCTCTACTAAGAACCATTCAGACAAATGTACCGCCATATCTAAATCTTGCTGCTGCGATAGCCACGCCAGCATAAAATCTGTGGTTGAAGTTCCACCAGCACATGTCATCAGCTGCATTTCTTGTTCAAAAAGTTGATGAGTCCACAGCACTTTTGGAAAGGTGTGGCGCAATTTTTCTATCACAGACCAATGGCAGCAGCTGCGCTTACCATTGAGCAAACCCGCATTGGCTAGGGGAAGAATACCTGTGCCTATAGCCAGCATGTTTACCCCCATCTTAGTTTGCTGAACTAACCACCGCTCCAACATGGTATCTGTTTCATTAAAAGCAATTAAATCTCCAATAACAAACAGCGTATCGACGCGTTCGCTATCAAGGTAATTAATCACTTTACCTAACACACAGTTACCACCTACGGACATAGCCTGTAGTCGATATTTTGGGTGTTCTAAAACACGGTTTGTATGCAATAACAATTCAGCAATTTGGCCATAATGGCTTAAGCTTGCATGGGGCAATATAAGCAGCCCAACTGAGTGAGAATCTTGTGACTTAGACATAAGTCGTAAGGATACACTGAATTATTGAATGCGTGCATAAAAACGTCATTCAGTTTGCTATAAAAATTGCATTTGTAAGCTAGCAAAACTCAAGACTCGCAATAAAATTCCAACACAAATGACTTAAATGTCATTTTACCAACAAATGGGGTCGCTCTAACTCAACTTACCCCCTAGTGTCGACCGGCAGTTTCTTGAATAATAGGGATAGCGGTGACAACATTTGATTACCGCATTAAGGAAAGACCAAATGCGCACCTTAACGGATAAGAAAAATATCGCCATTGATTTAGTTTGTGACCTCATTGGCAAACGTCAAAAGAAGGCTCAGTGTGACACCATGCAACAATTTGCGCGCCTTTATTACGCAGAGAGCATCCCTGCGGAATTATTACAATTCGACACAGACAATCTCTATGGTGCGTTATCTAGCTTATGGGATTGTGTAAAACTCCGTCATAACGACCAGGTTAATATCCGTGTATATAACCCTAATTATGAAGAACATCAGTGGTATACCAGCCACACTATTATAGATATTGTATGTGACGACACAGCCTTCTTAGTGTCTTCTATCACCAACGCCTTGGTTCACTTGGGACACACCATACATATTACCACTCACCCAGTGGTCGCAGTAGAGCGAGACTTAAAAGGAAAAATCACCAGCATCTCGCCTTTTACTGGGAAGGCAGATAGTGCCAATTTAGAAGCGGTAATGCGTTTTGAAATTGACCAACAAAGTGATGCTGAAGTCGTGGCGAACATTATCACCACTCTCACAGAAATCATTAGCGACGTGCGTTTAGTGGTAGATGATTGGCTGCCTATGCGTGACAAGCTTGTGTCTATTATCGACACTTTGGAGTCTCAGAATTTACCCGTTTCAGCAGAAGACCTGACAGAAAACATCGCGTTCTTACGCTGGGTAGCTAATAACCACTTCACGTTTATTGGCTACCGCTCTTACCGGCTCAAAAAAGATGGTAATACTGGATTATGCGAGCTTATTCCACAAACAGGTACTGGCCTAGGTAGCTTCCGTGACCATAATTGCAGTGCAGATAGCCTGTTACCTAACACCTTGTCACAACAAAATTCAGATTTGGCCCTGCGCAGCAATATGCTGGTCATGACTAAATCCACCAGCCGCTCCACCGTTCACCGCCCAGTTAACTTTGACTACTTAGGTCTTAAACGATTTGATAAGCAAGGTAATGTGATCGGGGAAGAACGATTTTTTGGTTTATATTCATCTGCTGCTTATACCGCACGTATAGATGAAATCCCACTATTAAGACGCAAAGCCCAAGATTTGCGCGAACGTATTGAACTGCTACCCAATAGCCATAAAGGCAAAGCCTTACAGCACATACTAAACAGCTACCCCCGTGATGAAATGTTACAAGCCAGCGTAGATGAGCTTTACCCTATCATCCGTGGTGTATTAGAAACCCAAGAGCGACATCACTTACGCCTGTTCCTTCGCCTCGATACCTTTGGGCGTTTTGCTACAGCTTTAGTGTATGTTCCACGAGAGCGGTTTCACACTCAATTACGTATTAAGATGCAAAATATTCTTATGCGTGAATTCAACGGTTCAAGCGTTGATTTTAATGTCATGTTCTCGGAGCAACCCTTAGCTCGTGTGCAGTTAACTGTGCATGGCAAAGACATCCGCAATACACCGTTTGATATTAATGACATTGAACAACAAATGCGCGCCGCCATGTTGGCCTGGAGTGACCACTTACACCACGCTCTTAATAGCAAACGAGGTGAAGCCGAAGGCAACCAGCTATTCAAGCAATACGGCCAAGCTTTTCCAATAGCGTACCAAGAAAACTTTTCTGCCCAAGTGGCAGTTATGGACCTAATGCGCTTACAAAAGATCAGCGCTGAAAAACCCTTATCTACCTATTTATACCGTTCGTTGCATCAAGCAGACCAGAGCCTTAGCTTTAAGGTCTTTGGCCACGGTCAAGCTAAAGCCTTGTCAGACGTGTTACCAATTTTGGAACGAATGGGTGTAAAAGTCATTAATGCACACCCCTACACCATTAAATCTCAGTCAGGTGTAGACCAGTGGATTATTGATTTTGTGATTGAAATTGACCAGCAAATAAACCTTGATGGTGCCAATGTAAAAGAACGTTTTCAAGAGGCCTTTAGCCAAATTTATACCGGACGTGTAGCTAACGATCGTTTTAATAGCCTGATATTGGCGGCTAACTTAACTTGGCAGCAAGCCATTCTTATTCGCGCCATTAGTAGCTACTTACTGCAGATTCAGGTGCCGTTTAGCCAAACCTATATGCAGGCTACACTAGTGCGTAATGCCAGCATTACCCATACCTTAGTGCGCTTGTTTGAAGCTCGTTTTGACCCTGACACTCAACAATCAGCGGATCTTATAGCAAGATTACAAGAAGACATTAGCCTAGCCTTAGAAAAAGTTAGCAATCTTGATGAAGACCGTATTGTGAAGTATTTTTTAGCCACAATTATGGCGATGTTGCGTACCAACTACTATCAAATAGACAGCACAGGCAGTCGCCATGAATACCTTTCTTGCAAGTTAGACCCAAGCCTAATTCCAGGCGTACCATTACCCTTGCCAAAGTACGAAATTTTCATCTACTCAACTTGGGTAGAGGGAGTCCATCTGCGCGGTGGTAAGGTTGCTCGTGGTGGCTTACGCTGGTCAGACCGCAAAGAAGACTATCGCACAGAAGTACTTGGCCTAGTAAAAGCGCAGATGGTAAAAAATGCAGTTATCGTTCCTTTAGGAGCTAAAGGGGGGTTTGTGTGCAAACAGCTACCACAAACTCAAGACCGAGAAGTACTGATGGCAGAGGTCATCCGCAGCTACTCCACATTTATCCAAGCCTTACTCGACATCACTGATAACATGGTCGACAAGCAAGTGGTTGCTCCCGTGCGAGTAGTCCGTTACGACGATGATGACCCATACTTAGTGGTTGCTGCCGATAAGGGCACCGCAACCTTCTCTGATTTGGCCAACTCTATTTCAGAAAAAAATGATTTTTGGCTAGGTGATGCCTTTGCTTCTGGGGGTGCCAATGGTTATGACCATAAAAAAATGGGTATTACTGCTCGCGGTGCGTGGGAATCTGTTAAACGCTTATTCGCCGAGCAAGGCCGCGATTGCCAAAGTCAGGACTTCACTGTTGTAGGTGTAGGAGATATGGCTGGTGATGTGTTTGGTAACGGTATGCTTTTGTCAGAGCACATTTGTTTGCAGGCTGCCTTTAACCACTTACATATTTTTATCGACCCAAGCCCCGATGCGGCCAAATCGTTTACCGAACGCCAGCGTTTATTTACCCTCCCACGTTCAAGCTGGAGTGATTATGAAAGTAAGCTTATTTCTATAGGCGGTGGCATATTTGAGCGCTCGGCGAAGTCTATTAAACTAAGCCCACAAGTACAAAAAATGATCAGCACAGATGTCACCCAAATGACACCTAATGAATTGATCCATGCCTTGTTAAAAATGCCCGTAGATCTGTTTTGGAATGGCGGCATAGGCACTTATGTTAAAGCTAGCAATGAAAACCATAGTGATATTGGTGACCCCGCAAATGACAACTTACGAGTCAATGGCAACCAACTGGGGGCTAAGGTTATTGGCGAAGGTGGCAATTTAGGCTTCTCCCAACATGGACGTATTGAGTTTGCACAGGCTGGGGGGTACATCAATACCGACGCCATTGACAATTCTGCCGGCGTCGATAGCTCCGATCATGAAGTCAATATTAAAATTCTACTCAGCCAGTTAGTAGATGCAGGTGACATGACCATAAAGCAACGTAACACCTTGCTGGCTAGCATGACTGACGAAGTAGGTGATCTAGTACTAAGCCACAACTACCACCAAACCTTAGTACTCAGCATTGCCGAGGGCCAGGCTTGTATGCGCTTAAGCGACCATAAGCGCCTGATACACAGCCTAGAGAAACAGGGCCGACTTAACCGTGCGTTGGAAGGACTACCAGATGATGCCAACATGGATGAGCGGGCTCGGGTGCAGGCAGGGTTAACCCGTCCTGAAATTGCTGTATTGCTGGCCTATAGTAAAATGCGTTTGTTCGATGAACTGATGGCAGCAGACATAGGCAACGACGCCTATTTAGCGCGCAGTCTAGAGGATTACTTCCCCAAAGTACTGAGTGAAAAGTATGCAGCTGCTATGGGGTCTCACCAATTGCGCAGTGAAATTATTGCCACCCATGTGACCAATCAAATTGGTAATCGCATGGGCTCTACCTTCTGCAACTATTTACAAGAAGAAATGGGTGCGGAGGCTGGCGATATGGCCCGAGCCTTTACTGCAGCCTGTGACATTATAGATGCCCAAAGTTTGTGGAGTGAATTAGATCGAGTTACCTTGGTACTAAACTATAAGCAATCCATGGAGTTACATAAAAATATTCAAACCTTATTAGAAGATCTCACCTTGTGGCTATTAAGCCGTCATCAGGGCGAGCCTATTCAAACTATGGTAGATCAATATCAGAAGCCCATGGCTGATTATTACGCTCAGCTGGCTAACTTATTACCCCATGGCGCAGCACAACGCATCAACACTCAGGCTGATGAGCTTACAGCTAACGGAATAGAAGTAACTATTAGTATGCGCCTGTGCCAGCTAGAGTTCGTATACCATGGCCTAGATGTGGCTCAAGTGGCTGGCCGGTGTGACACCGAAGTCATAACTGCCGCCCAAACATGGTACGGTTTATACGAGCGTTTTCAAGGTGACTGGCTTAACCAAGCCATTGCCAATTTACCTAGCCAAGACCCATGGCAACGCAAAGCAAGAGCTAGCCTTAAACAAGAGTTCGAGGACAGTTTAGCCCAGTTGACCCAAACTGTTATTTCTAGCGACCAAAGCCAAGCCTGGGATATACGTAACCAAGATTTAATTGAACGCTGCTTAAGCATTTTTGCTGAGCTACAAAATAATACCAACACCAATTTAGCCATGCTATCCGTAGCAGTGCGAGAAATCGCTAAGCTGAAGACCAGCTGTGCTTAACGATTAAGCTAGTTTAAATCACTCAGACAATACAGACATATTAGGAATTTTTATGAGTAATACTCCAGTAACACGTGCCTTATTTGATGACGTAATGGTGCCTAACTATGCACCAGCCCCTGTTATTCCAGTGCGTGGTAAAGGGTCTCGCATTTGGGACCAAAACGACAAAGAGTACATCGATTTTGCTGGTGGCATTGCCGTAACAAGTGTTGGCCATAGCCATCCTAAACTCGTCGCCACTTTAAAAGATCAAGGCGAAAAGTTGTGGCACATTGCTAACGTAATGACCAACGAGCCAGCACTACGTTTAGCTAAAAAGCTCACTGACGCAACCTTTGCCGACAAAGTATATTTAGCTAACTCAGGTGCCGAAGCCAACGAAGCCGCTTTTAAGCTAGCCCGCCGTTATGCTGTGGATCACTTTGGTGAACACAAGGATGAAATTATTGCCTTTGAACAAGGTTTTCACGGCCGTACCTTATTCACCGTAAGTGTGGGTGGTCAGGCTAAGTACAGTGCTGGCTTTGGCCCTGCCTTAAAAGGTATTACTCACTTACCTTACAACGATATTAAAGCCTTAGAAGCAGCAATTTCTTCAAAAACGTGCGCCATTGTTATGGAGCCCCTACAGGGCGAGGGAGGCATTATTGATGCAGACCCAGCCTTTATTAAACGCGCCCGTGAACTCTGTGACGAGCACAACGCGCTGTTAGTACTAGACGAAGTTCAAACTGGCGCTGGCCGTTTAGGTACTTTATATGCCTACCAACAAACAGGCATCATGCCAGACATTCTCACCACAGCGAAAGGCTTAGGTAACGGATTCCCTGTAGCTGCAATGTTAACCACCACTAAAGTAGCAAAGAGCCTAGCAATCGGCACCCACGGCAGCACCTATGGGGGCAACCCTTTAGCGTGTTCCATAGCGGAAGCTGTGATCGACATTGTTAATACCCCTGAGGTGTTGGCTGGTGTTACCGCCAAATTCAACCGTTTTAAAGCTGGTTTAGAAGATATCAATGCACGCATGCCTTTTTGCAAGGAAATACGTGGCAAAGGTTTATTAATTGGCTGCGTCCTCAGTGAAGAGTATAACGACAGAGCGGGTGAGTTTTTAAGAGCAGCCCAAAGCAAAGGTTTATTGGTGTTAGTTGCGGGTCCAAACGTGATTCGGATGGCCCCGTCTTTGTTAATTCCTGATGCCGATATCGATGCCGGCTTGGTTATTTTAGAAGCTGCTGTTCGCGACATCATAGAAGCATGAAAAAAGTGTTAGGAAACAGCCATGAGTGATTTGACCGTAAACAACAAACTGGAAGCACAGGCTCTAGAATGGATTGCTACACAGCAGCAAATCATGCAACAAGATCTGTGGACCTTGGCTGAAATCAATTCTGGAAGCTACAATGTAGAAGGTGTCAACAAGGTGGCTGATACCTTGGCTCAGTGGAGTAAAAAGCTAGACTGTAAATTGGAATTTATCGATATGCCGCCACAAGATGTGGTAGATGATCTTGGCCAGGTCAACCAAAAGCCGCTAGGCAGAGCCTTGCGTTTATTTAAACGTCCCCAAGCGCCCACGCAAGTATTTTTGTGCGCTCATATGGACACCGTTTTTCCTATTGATCATCCGTTCCAGAAGATTACTAGACTGGAAGACGATGTGATCAACGGCCCAGGGGTTGCCGACCTTAAAGGTGGTATTGTTGTCATGTTTAAGGCCTTAGAAGCGTTTGAGCGCAGCCCATTACAAGATCAGCTGGGCTGGGAAATCCTGTTTAACCCTGATGAAGAAATTGGTTCGCCTAGCTCTAGCCTATTGTTCCCAGAAATTGTTAAGCGTCATCACTTGGGTTTAATTTATGAACCTTCATTTGCCGATGGTAACCTCGCAGGTGCTCGCAAAGGCAGTGGTAATTTTGCTGTGGTAACACGAGGCAAAGCCGCCCATGCTGGTCGTGAGCATCACCTAGGCCGCAATGCCATTCGTGCAATGGCCGATTTTACCTGTGCCTTAGACAACCTTAACGGCCAACAACAGGGCATTACTATTAACCCAGGTTTTGTACAAGGCGGTGGGGCCGTGAATATTGTTCCAGATACCTGCACTATGCGCTTTAACATTCGTATTGAACACAGTGAACAACAAGCTTGGTGTGAAGACCAAATAGCCAAAATAGTAGCTAATATTAATACCACTGATGGGATTAATATTGAGTTACATGGCGGTTTTGGCCGTCAACCTAAGGTTTTAAGCCCTGCTAACCTAGAGCTTTGCAAATTGGTGCAATCGTGTGGCAAGAGCCTTGGCTTAAGCTTAGAATTTTTACCCACTGGTGGATGCTGTGATGGTAACAATTTGGCTGCTGCAGGCTTACCTAATATTGATACTTTGGGTGTGCAGGGCGGTAAAATTCATAGTGCTGATGAATATATGCACTTATCCAGTTTAACCACTAGATCACAATTGAGTGCATTAATTCTATTGCGTCTAGCACAAAGTAAAGATCTATCGTGGTTGCAGCGCAAAGGTATGGAGCATCAATCATGTTAATCGTACGGCCTATCAAAAATGACGATGGTGAAGACTTTAATAACTTTGCTGCAGCCACAGGGGTGGGCCATACTAACTTGCCTAATCACCCAACACAGCTAACTCAAAAGATAAATCACAGTGAATTATCCTTTGCTTCTAGCGTAGATCATGCGGGTGAAGAGGGCTACACCTTTGTTATGGAAGACACTCTTGCTAACCGCTTAGTAGGCACCTGCACAGTGGATGCAACCGTGGGTTTAAGCCAGCCTTACTATACCTATCGGGTTGACCAGGTGACCCATTCCTCTATTGATTTAAAAATCAATAATCGTATCCCAGCCTTACATATCAACCACGATTACACGGGCGCGTCACGCCTTAGTTCGTTTTATTTAGAACCTGATTATCGCTGTGACTTTTACGATCAGCTACTGTCCAAATCTCGTTTGCTATTCATGGCCTGTTTTCCAGAGCGTTTTGCAGCCACCACTATTGCTGAAATGAAAGGAGTCATTGGCAGTGATGGTGTTTCACCCTTTTGGGAATCTGTAGGCCGACACTTTTTCACTATGGACTTTAACGAAGCTGATTTACTAACAACGTCTAGCAATAAACATTTTATTGCCAACCTCATGCCCCGTTACCCACTTTATGTCCCCTTGTTAAGTGACAAAGCACAAGCTGTGATTGGTCAACACCATGATGACGTTGAAGACATTGTAAATATTCTGGAGCATGAAGGCTTACACTTTGAAGGCCACGTGGACATTTTTGATGCGGGGCCTATTTTAGAAGTACGTACCCGTCACCTTCGCGCAATTCGTCATGCAGAGCAAGCACAGGCCTTAATAGGCGACGAAGTATTGCATGGTAAACGAGTACTCGTGTGCAACAACAGCTGCCTCGACTTTCGCTGCATTATCGCCCGTAAGCAAGGCTTATCACTGGTGCTCAGTGCAGGTCAAATAGACGGTTTAAAAGTGGCTACTGGTGACACCTTAACCTATTGCCAACTGTAATGAACTGAGTGGCCTGTCGTTTTCCATAAACGATGCACTAAAAAAGTCTCTATATCTAAATCCAGAAGTGCAAATGCAAAAGAGTTTGTGCGTAAACACGAGTACTATTTACAGCAGAGAAATGTTGTTAAAAGCCTGTCTGGAGGCCCCCGATGATGATAATCCGTCCCTTAATGGAGACCGATGCTGACGCCCTACTCAATTTAGCCCATAAAGCGGGCATTGGTTTTACATCATTGCCTGCAGATCCAGATCGCATTGCCTGCAAGATTGCATCTTCCTTGGCCGCCTTCAGTGGTCAGGCAAACCTTAAGCATGAACAAAGCTATATGTTTGTGCTAGAGGACACCTTGGTCTCCAAGGTTGTGGGTATCTGTGGCATTGAGTCTTCCATTGG
>Ga0308006_10000424_pt1 | contig 16399 bp, 13 predicted proteins | sample Neamet69_FD_203150 | JGI IMG/M metagenome (GOLD analysis project Ga0308006, IMG submission 203150) | Marine microbial communities from water near the shore, Antarctic Ocean - #69 | ecosystem: Environmental > Aquatic > Marine > Unclassified | place: Southern Ocean | collected 2014-06-07 | reverse complement strand
TTTGTCATCTCGCCCTAACGTACAGTAGCATAGACTTTGGTATTACCTGTGGTATGCGTACTCAGGCAGAGCAAACACAGCTACGGCTCAGTGGTGCAACTCAAATAAAGCACTCTCGTCATCAAGACGGAGCTGCTATAGATGTTGTTGCCTATGTGAACGGTAAGGTCTCTTGGGACTTGCAACACTACATCACCATAGGCGAAGCGTTTGCCTTAGCTGCTAAAGAACTAAATGTGCCAATACGTTGGGGTGCTGCTTGGACACACGACCTAAGCGAGAGCCTTGCACTACAGGCTCACACTGAGTATGTTGCGCTTAGGCGTTCTCAAAATAAGAAGCCATTTATTGATGGTCCACACTTCGAAATACCTAAATAATAAATACTTGACCCTTATGATAATACAAATTGGGACAGACTCTAAGTAGTCTGACAGTCCCTTAAGGTGGGGTGAGTTATACACTCATCCTGCTGCTTTCTTTTCATGGTTAAAAAATACTTGACCCTTATGACCCCCGACCCCTCCCTATATATACTATAACTATATTTAAGGATACACCTAAGATACTATTGTTCTTGTGTATCTTTTAATATAATAATACCAACCAACAACACAAGGGCATAAAGCCCATTAATCTAATAATGAGGTAAACATATGTCACTAGTTAAGACAGCTGCTAGTTCTCATAAGCGTGGAGTAGAAACTCCTTCTGCATCGTACATGTCCTTAAAACCACTATGGCAAAAGTCCCGTAGTGTCCTTCAAGGTCAAGCCCATGCTAAAGCTCATGACGAATACATCGAACATGATTATGCTAATTTGCTTATACCCTTTTCCCCTAGCATGACGCAACAACAATACGACTTCTATAAAGCAGAAGCAGAACTACCGGGCCTTACTACTCAGTATGCTCGTGTGTTAATATCTGCGCTATTACGTAAACCATCACAACTTGAGCTTCCTGAGTTCTTGGGTGATGATGCTTACAACTGGCTAACTAAAGACTTTACACTTGATGGTGCTTCTATGTTTAACTTCCTAGATGAAGCTATCTGGGAAGAGTTACAGACATCCCGTGCTTGGGTCTATGTTGACTCCCCTCAAGTCACAGATGAAGACTATGAGAGGATGTCACAAGAACAACGCATGAAACTCGCCCCGTACCCTGTCGTTATGAAGGCAGAGAACGTAATCAATGTACAAATAAAAGCACATCCAGTCACACGTATTAAACAGCTTTCCCGTTGGACCACACGTTATATCACTGAGGAATACTCTGATGATAACCCTTGGCACCCCAACTATGTTGATACCGTTTGTGACCACTACTTAGATGAACAGGGTTTCTTGGTGTTGGACTACTACCAACGCAACGACCCTAACCACTCCGTAGACTCTGTTAATGGTGAAATTCGCCAAGAGTACAAAGACTCAGTGGAATCAGGTTTTGTAAAGAAGTCCACAGTGACACCTATGAAGTTTGGTGAGCGTATTGACTTCATCCCAGCGTGGCCTCTTAACGGTCAGTTACAACCTGTTGAACCAGTGCTTATGCCTTTGGTAGACAGAGAAGTATCACTCTACAACAAAGTATCTCGCCGCAACCACTTACTATACGGTGCAGCAACCTACACACCAGTAGTGCAGTCTGATATGACTGACGAAGAGTTTGAAGAACTCGTTGGTGCAGGTCTCGGTACTTGGTTACGTGTTCGTAAGGATGAATCTATAACCGTACTAGAAACGCCTACAGGTGCCTTGGCTGATATGGATAGAGCGATTGCCTCTACTGTAGAGGAAATGGCCAAGATGGGTATTCGCATGTTGTCACCAGAGCAAGCAGCCTCAGGTGTAGCTCTAGAGATTCGTAATGCTTCTCAGACAGCACAGCTTGGAACTCTTAACACCAAAATCTCTGGCACTATGCAAGAGGTTATTGCGTTTATGTTAAACTGGAAGTACAATCTAGACCTCACAGGCAATGATATTTTATTCCAGCTGTCTTCAGACTTCGCTGCCACTGTCGGTGGAGAAGGTGCCATGCGCCTCATCTCCGAATGGTACCAGTCTGGTATTATTTCTCGCGACACCTTTGTATCTGTTGCTAAGTATAACGATTTCTTACCAGCTGATTATGATGACGACGAGGCTGTTCAAGCCATCCAGACAGACCCTCTGACTAATCCAACCCCGGATTCAGAGATTAGCGTAGACGAAGAGTAGGCGGGTCGCCCCCGCATCGCTAACTAGTAACTAGGGACAACCGAAAGGCCCTCCCTAGAATATGCAAACAACACCTCCCCCGCCTCTCTATTACAGAAGCGCCTCTGGGGAGGTTTTATATCCAACCTTTGGGGTTCGCGCCAGAGGATAGCTCCGAAAGGGGTTTTTCTAGAATACTATAGTTGATATGACTGGTGCCTCTGTTCTATGACGTTATTGAGTTAAATACTTTCTCACTACACGCATCAGTTCTCTAACCTGAGCATGTTTTAAAACTGCTCAAACATCCACGAAGTACAGTAATGGAGAAGACTAATGTCTATCAATGAAAAGATATTTGACAGGATTGTTGACCATTCTGGTGACGTCCGTCTATACGAAAACGGTGTACAAAAAGGCAACCGTACTATACTTAAGAAACATAGAAATAATTTGAGAGGTCTCCTAAAAGGGGATATTAGAGCTGACGTTAAGTCTGAAGTAACTCGCTTCACGAATGAACTCCAGTCTCACAATACTAAGAGTCTGTCTGAGTTCTCCAACTCGCAGAAGGTCTTTCATAAGAACAATCTTGATTCCGAAATCAGAAAGTTTTACAGAACACAAAAACCCACAACTACTGCGTTGTTGGCCGAGATAACTGGACCGCAGATTAAAGGCGTACGCACCCTAAAGGGCAATATGAGGAATATTGGTTCTGGTGAGTTAGTTCGTATCCAATCTAAAGTCAAGGCAGGTCTTGCTAACGGGCTAGCCCCAGATGCGATTATCCAAGATGTCATGAAGACAACTAAGATAACCGGGCATCAAGCAAAGACCCTAACAAGAACATCCATCACAACTACTCAAACAGATGCTATGAATCAGGTGATGAAAGCCAATGAAGAAATACTTGAGGGATACATGTTCACTGCCATCCTTGATGGTAGGACAAGTCCTATTTGTTCGCACCACAATGGTCTGGTGTACAAGGTTGGTGACTCTCGTTTCCAACCACCTCTACATTGGAACTGCCGCTCTACAATGGTACCCGTGGTGAAGTCCAAGGAAGACTTACAACAGTTAAAATCTAAGAATATTAAAAGCCGTAACCTAGCCAAGATGCAAAGCGCAGACCTGACAGGAACACCCTCTAAGATTAAAACCTATAGTGATTGGTTGCGTAGACAGCATACAGACGTACAAGCTAAGATGCTCGGTGGAGAGGCTCAGGCTTCTTTATTCCAACGCGGTCTACTCCAAGCTAAAGAGTTTGTATCTCCAGAAGGCAAGGCTATAAGTATTCGTGGCCTTATGCGCCGTGCTAACACAACAGTTAGACGCCCTACGGCTGGCAACCTCTCTACAACAACTCTACGATTTAATACGCCTGATGAGCTTATGTCTTCTAAGACTAACACAGCTGCACTAAGAGATTTCTTCAAAGGGGATGCTGCAGAGAATGCTCAGTCCCTGTCTTTAGTAGACTACAAGGGAAACTCTCTAGCTCAGAAACAAAGCTCTAGACGATACTTCAAGACAGACCGTAATGGTTCTGCTTTTAGTTCTGATGGCACTGACTACAATGCCGGACCCTATAAGCACCTACAAGCGCCTGACCCTGAGTTTCTTCAGGAGAGGCTGGCCATGTTGTCTTATGAGCGTTATGGCCTTTCTACTTCTCAGCAGTCCTACATTACTCGTTTTATAGATGACTTGGACAAAGATTTTTCTGTTAACCAACGTTCGGCCATAACTGATGTTATGCGTCAGACTTTCTCTCGTGCCAACAAGACTGGTGAAGTGTGGGGTCAACCTGTTTCTGTATTCCGTAAGTTTATGCTTAACGCTGTACAGGACAACGGTACCTCCTTGTTCAACCGCTCTGTTGACCGTGGTAAGATGTTTGGACCGCTTTTCTCAAGACTTAAAGATGACCCTGAAGTATTCATCCTAAATAAGAAATACAGTATCTCTCAAATTGTTGATGACCAGATAAAAGACAATCGCTATATAGAAACTTGGCGAGGTAAACAAGGCATAAAGCTAGCTAGACGTGCTTACTACAACAGGACAGCACCTATCGCTGCCTACACACAACCTATTATTAAGCGTTACCCTTCTACCAAGAAAGCAAAAGAAGCCCTTCTAAACCAGTTACCGGGCTACAAGCTATGGAAGTCTATAAACTTTAAAGAGTTCTTTACGGAAAAGAGAATGCCTACCGATTCTTGGATTACAAGAGAGATAACGGGGTTCCGTTCACTTAAGAGGAACCTTTTAGACGCAGAGTACATGTTTGCCTTTCAAAGACAAAAGGCAATCGCCAATCTTGGAGATAAGGTTCAGGCATCTCTTGCCAAATCTATGGAGGCTATAGCCCTAGCCGATGGTGCAGACTATGACCAACTTGCAATTAAGATTGGCAAAATCTTTGATGAAGAGTTAGGTAGCCTAAACCCCTTCCGCTCTAAAACCTTAAAAGAATTCCATAAGGATGGTTCTCGTATTCTAGTAAGCCTAGAAAAGCAAAAAATAATACGTACAGACGTCTTTAGGGACTCTGGCACTACTGCACCTATAGACCTCATTACTGGTCGTCCTTCTGCTGACAAGAGCCTACGTGGTACTTCTGTATTTAAACAAATCCAGATTATCGATGGCTCTCTTAGAGAGCTACAAGTAGCAACAGCCAAGGCCCGTGCAGCTAGACGTTTCGGCATTGCCTCTAATCGTGATAAAGTTTATGCTCGTGCAGGTAGTAAAGAATACTATGATGCTCGTGGCCGTAAGACTAACATGCCTGTTGTATCGGAAAAGGTTTATCCTGATTATGACCCCAAGCAAATTGACCGTGACATGGCTAAAATGCTTAATCATGCCAACTCGGTCAAGTACTCTGTAGATAATGACTTCTTTGACTTTGCTGAAGAGGTAATCTTCTTTAAGGCTAAACGTGCTGGGGATGCTGAGTTACTCAAGCAAAATGAATGGAAGAAACTTTTCATTGATGCTCGTGGTAATGATGGTCGCGGTGTACTAGCTACAGCTAAGTTCCATAGACAGCGTAATCAGGCCTTCCAAGTAGATGCCTCGATTGACTCTCGTGGTCGTGTTTATCATCGTGGACTACTCACACCCACCAAGGGTGAAACTGTCCGTCCTTTCCTGAATACCAATCGTGCTGTATCTGTTACCCCTGATGCCCTTGAAGAGCTGATGACACAGATAGGCGCTGCTACAGGCAAGGCCACAGAGGTACTCACTGTACAAGGACGACTCAGAGCCTTTAAGAACGTTGAGCAAGACTTGTTAGAACTTGGTGGCTACATGCTAGACAAGAAAACACAGGTGTCTGGTCAAGTTCGGAAGTTCATTGCTAAGACACACCAGATGGGTCTTGATGATGAGCATATAGGTAAAGTGTCCAGACTAGCTCTGGAGTACACACGTATACACCGTCACATGGATGGCAAGATTTATACAGACAAGAGTAAGTGGAGTTCTTCGGATATCAACAAACTAGCTGGCTACAAGACAAGGATGATGATTGAGAACGATGCTAGTTCATCGGGCGCTCAGATTATTGCCCTGTCAACCAGAGACAGAGCCGCTGCTAACCTTTCCAACGTTATACAAACACCAGAAAAGCAAAGACTCTACGATGAGATTGCTAAGTTAACCGTAAATGACCCTGATTTCCTTGCTATACCTGAACTACAAGACTTAGACCTTGATTGGTCTGACTTGATGAAGGCTGCTAAGAATCAGAACATGGTTGCGTTCTATGGTGCGGGTGATGCCACCAAGGCAGCTAACGTTGCTGACGCTTTTGCTAAGGTGCTTGCCAAGAGAGGCAAAGTCACCATATCCTCTAAAGAAGTAAATACTTTCAAGAAAGCCATCGATTCTAAGATTAGTTTCGAGATGGACAGAAGAAATTGGTCACGCGTAGACGAATTGCGTGATATCAAAAGAGAAGTGGTTCTATCCTCTAAAGGAGGTAGACCTATTACCGAATCCCTACATGACATCGCAAAGTCAGAGTTCAGGGATGGTATAAAGAGTTCAGAAGACATGCATACATTTTTGTATAAGCTTCGTGATGAGACAGGAGACCTTGTAGGTACCCGTGTTTTTGCGCAGATATCAAAGATTATGTCTCGTCATCTAGAAGAACAAGTTCCTGTAACTGGTAAGTTCATAAGATTTTGGAAAGATGTCGCTAAGGATTTTGTTAGTGAGTCTGGGTCAGTTGATATCCCTTGGGTAACATTTGATGGCAAGATTATGACACAGCGCTACCGTGTTAAGGAACAAGTAAGAATAGACTTTGAAGACCCGATAACAGGGAAGAAAGTTTATAATATTTATGAAGCACCCTCCCGTGATGGAACTCTAATGTCAGAGCAGTCTATACAAGACGCTAGTATTGGATTGGGTGTTAACGGAAACCACAGCAATGACGCTGTGCTTGTCCGAAGATTCCACCTTTGGGGTCGGAAGAATAAAATCGAGACTGGAACTATCCACGATGCTTTCTTCACAAACTTAGGTGACGCAGTTCCTGCGAAGAGCGCTTTACGTCAGTTGTATGCAGATGCACTGAGGGAAGGCACTATTGAAAAGACGCTCAAAGCAATGCGAGCTTCTGGTATGTCACGTAGTACATATCGCAAATACTTACAACGAGCTAAAGATGATGGGCTGCTTCAGTCCGGACCTGATGCTTTAACGTACAAAGAAATCCTAGCTCCTATTAAGGAGGGGAATGATTGGTACGGTATAGGACCATAAGTTGTACTTGTGTTCTAATTAACGAAATTAAACGTGTCTGTGGCACATAATCATATTATATAGTCTAGCTGTGCTAGGAGAGGAATTATCATGGAAAATGAAGAAACAAAAGAAGTAGTAACTGAAGATGTAGTTACACCTGAAGCAGATTCTAAAGAAGAAACTGTAGTATCACCTGCGGATGAAGTTGAAGCCCTAGTAGCCGAACGTTTGGCAACTATGAAAGAAAACATGAACCGTATGTCTAAAGAGCGTGATGACGCTTTGAAGTTGAAAGCTGACATGGAAGCTAAAGCAAAAGAAGATGCTATTGCCCGTATGAAAGAAGAAGGCAAACTCCAAGAAGCACTAGAGATGGAACTCGCAGACGCCAATGCAAGGCTGGCATCGTTTCAAGAGCAGAATGTAAAACTGTCTCGTGATAACGTACTAGGCCAAGCACTAGCGGGTATGGATTTCCGTAACGAAAAATCACGCGACATGGCTCGCCGTGAAATCGTAGAACAACTGACACAAGGTGATGAAGGTAACTGGGTACATACTTCTGGTATGAACATTAATGACTTCGTTGACGCCTATGCTAAGACCGAAGACAACTCATTCCTGTTTCGCCCTAAAAACAATAGCGGTGCAGGCACAGGAACTCCTGCTGGAGCGCCTTCCACAGAGCAGATTAAACCCATTGGGCAGATGTCTACTCAAGAGATTTTAGCTCTAGCAGCTAAAGGTAAACTAGGTAACTTTAACCTATAACAAGACTACTAATAAAGCTATATCAAAGGAATTAATCTAATGGCTATTACTAACACAGACTTCCAAAACATCGCTTTGGCAATCTCCGCGTACTCCGATGAGGCATATACAACTGCTAAGAAGCTTAACGGCACAGGCATTGTAGCTTCAGACCAGCGCATCGACCTCTCAGGTGAATCTTTCATCGGTCAATTCCGCTGGTACAAACCACTAGCCGCCACAGTAAACGTTGCGTCCTTGAACACAGCTACTAACGGCACATACACAAGCATCTCTACAGATGTTGCCGACTTCGTTAAGACTGTTCGTACTTTCGGTGCAGAGCAAGTTAACATGCAAGAAGTCGTAAGCAAAGCCGATGGTCTTGCTAAAATCGCTCGTGACTTCGCTGAAGTCCGTGCACAGGACGAGCATGACGCTCTCTTGTCAGTACTTAAGGGTGTTTCTGCACACGAAGTATCATTGGGTACCACTTCTGGCATGCTAACCTTTGACACAGATGCTGATGCTTCTGGTGTTGGTTCTTTTGTTGACATCAATGCTGCTGGCCTTCACGGCGCTGCTGCAACTGGTGCTGGCGACCAACGTAAGTTGTTTGATGCTGCTGGTATGGGCGCTGCCCGTGGTGAGCGTTTGTTCCGCTCCATCGGCGCTGCATTCAAAGACAATGAGCCTGACTTCATGTACATGGTTACTTCTCCTGAAGTGATGGCTGAAATGCGTGCTGCTAACTTGGTTGACGAAACTACTGTCACCGAAGGCAACATTGAGTTCACAACAATCTTCGGCGGAAAATTCCGTTTGATTATGTCTCGTGCAAACCAAGGTAACTTGTCTGCTTCAGCTAACGTAAACGCTCGTTCCACCAAGACAACTTTCGTAATCAAGCCGGGTTCTGTTGCTTCTGCAATGATGCCTATCCCTACACCTGTCGAAGTAGACCGTGCAGCCGCTTCTTACGCTGGTGGTGGTTCAACTAACGTATGGTACCGTTGGGGCTACGCAATGCACCCAATGGGTTATGACTGGGCTGGCTCGACTACTGCCTTCTCAACTAACGCAACAATGGGCGCAGCTGGTTCTTACGCACGTAAGATGGATGCATTGAACTTGGGCATCTTGCCTATCTTCCACGCCTAAATTGAAAGGAGGAACTAATGGCTTTAGTACTTAATACTAATAGCTATGTTGAAATTTCAGACGCTGATGATTACCTAGAGTCACGTATTGACAGTGCAAACTGGTTCAATTCAAAAGACGACATTAGGGAACAGGCACTTGTTACTGCTAGCTTGCTAGTTGATGACAATGCTTGGATTGGTTCTGCAGTTAGTTCCTCACAAGCTTTGGCTTGGCCTCGGAAGAACGCGATATATAACGATGACCGCTTAGGCCGTCAGATTACATTTCTCGTAACCGAAATTCCAAGTCGTGTTAAGGTCGCTGTCTATGAGCAAGCTTTACATCTGGTAAACAATGAAGACCTCATGGAGGGTACTACTCAAACTTTCGAGAGTATCTCTGTGGGGTCTATCAGCATATCAGACTCAAACAATGATGTTACAAGAACTCCAATTAAATCAGTACAAGCATCCAAGTCTATACGACCTCTTCTCAGGAAGGGTGGTCTAGGTCAAGGTTATGCTTGGTTTAGGAGTAACTAATGTCACGTAGAGCAACGGTCAAAAGTGCAGTAGACAAAGCTTTTGCCGCTATAGGGGACTTAGTAGTCTCCGCTACTCTATCAAAGAAAACTGTATCGGGATACAACTTCGCCACTGGCGTTCCTGTATCTGTCGCTACTTCTAAATCAGTTAAGGTATTCCTTGAATCAACAACCAAGCCTTCCGGCGGTAAACCATCTGCGAAAGCAATGATGAAGTCGGGTGTAAGTGTTAGTGGTTATGATACTTTAACAATAGGCACTGATGTTTACAACATCTCCGAGGTCGCAGACGATAGTTTTGTAATAACTCTATCGTTGACCAAAGGAGGTTGTTAATGTATAACTTAGCACTTAGAGATATAGAAGGAGTGTTCGCCTCCGCCGCATGGCTTGCCAACTCAATACCAACCTACCCTGCTGACTATCAAGAATGCAAGGGAAGTGCTACTGGTGTTAACGCTGGTGAGTATGCTATGGTTACTATAATGCCTTCGAGCAGCAGTAACTATGCCTTTGGAGTCGGAAAACAGTCCGATGGTCTAGTAGCAGTAAAAGTATTTACCAAGAGCGGTGAAGGTCAGGGAAGACTCATGGCGATAGCCGACTTACTTGACACTGTTCTTGATAACAAAACACTACCTAACGGTACAAGGCTAGGAACTTCCTACCTAAACGTAGAGGGGTTAGACCCCCATAATTCCGCGCTTTCAAGTGCATCCTACCTAATCTCATTCACGCTATACGGAGAAAATTAATATGGCACACATTTCCTCATTAGGTGCTGGTATTTTTACATACCTCGACATCTTTACGGGTACTATACCTGCATCCACCGACACTTCTGCTGAATTCGCTGCTCTCTATGCAGGCGGCACAGCTGGCACAAACGTTTTGCGTATGCCTTCTGTCCGAGAATTCCCAGCAATCGGTACACCTGCAAACATCGTAAACGTTCCTGTTTATGGTCAGAAGACATCTTCACAGGTTCAAGGCCAAGCTGACGCTCCAAGCCTAGAAATTACTGTAAACTACATTGCAGGTGACATGACAGCGTTCCACGCCCTGATTGACGGTACTACTAAAGTATTCCGCTTCATGATGTGCGCTCAGACTGTTGCTGAAGCAGAAGCTACTGGCGTTGCAACTCTTGCAACTCTTAACACAGAGTTCTACTTCCAAGGTAAAGTTGAAGCAATCTTGGTCAATCCAGCATTGACAGACACAACTACCGCAACTGTTACTTTGTCAGCTCAGACTGACTTTGTTGGCCCAGCAACTATCGCTGCAAGCTAAAAACGAACAAGGGGGTTCCTTAGGGAGCCTCCTGACCCTATTAAGGAAACCATTACAATGGATAAACCATTTAGTAAATCATTCGTAATGCGTACTACCTTCCGCCACATGAGGCGCAGTGTTGATATTAGTATTAGAAAAAGTTTCGAGAGGTTCCAAGATTTTGACCAGAACACAAAAGTAGGTCAAGAGATAATGGAAACACTTTCGTTACTACACACAGTACGCAAATTGCTTGACGACTTTCAAGCCGCGAATTCAGAATTGTTCACAGATAAAGATAAGCTAGGATAGAATCAATGAAACATCTTGTTGGAAAATCATTAACAGAAAAAGTACCCTTTATGGGTGACGAAGTAGAAGTCAAGAAATTGACTGTTGGCCAAGTACTAGCGCTGCAAAAGGTTATTAACCTCGCAGCCGATAGTAAAGACGATTCAGCACAGCTGCGACTCCTTTGTGACATCATTAAGATTGCCGTTGTCGGGGCAGAAAAACTCACCGATGAAGACTTTAACACTTTCCCCGTTTCAGAACTTACTGTTCTTTCTGAGCACATCATGCGCTTGTCAGGTCTTGGGGGAACTGAGGGAAACTAACTGAGACCGAAAGCAACTTATACGAAATAGCGTTCCTTTTAGGTATGCCTGTATATAAGATTCTCGAAGAAATGCCTCAGTCAGAACTAATTGGCTGGGGTTACTACTTCAAAAAGAGACCCTACGGTTGGCGAGAAGACCAACGCACCGCTTTGCTACTTCAAGTAGCTGGATACAAAGGCAGGCCAGAAGAATTGTTTGCCACCCTTAAACAACTTAAGGAGGGTATACCCGCCGAAGTTAAAGCACTACCAAAAGGTAAGTTCCTTGAGATGATGATAGGAGCTAAAGGTGGTGATGACTCTGGTTGGTCCCCTCCGTGGATGAAAAAATGACACAAATCTCTTTGAAGGTAGTAAACTTCGCTAGCGAGATGCGGAGAATCGAAAACGAAATTGTTGCACTCGGTAACTTAGAAATAACTGGGCTTATAAAGTTCGGTACAGAAAATTTAAAAGTGGTTACGCCTGTTGACACAGGTGAAGCCCGTTCAGGTTGGCAGTCAAAACTTGACTTAAGCCTTAGAGGAAAATTCCTTAGTGGTACTATATTCAATGAAGTCGAACATATCGATGTGTTGAATAGAGGACACTCACAACAAGCGCCTAGCTACTTTATTGAGCAGACGCTATCAAGAATCGGTTTAATCACCCCTGTATAATATATGCCCCTGATGGTAGCTCGCAATACGAGACTTACTGTTAGGGGCATTTTTTGCAAAAAGGAGTACTACATGAGTGGTGTAGAGATTCGGGTACGTGCTAATGCGAAGCAGGCTCAGAACGAAATTAGAAAGACAGGCAGGACCCTAAAGGGCCTAGAAACACAAGCTGCCAACATAACAAAGACATTTCAACGTATGGCCATTGGTCTTACATCCGTGTTTGCTGGTGTCGGTATAACAAAGGGCATCAACAGAGCAGCTGATGCTATGACTAGCCTAAACAACAGAGTTAACCTCGTAACACGCGATGTTAACAAAACCAAGGACACAGTTAAGAAGCTCTTTGATGTTGCTGCTCGTTCTGGTGGTAGTATTGATGCCGCTGCAGAGACGTTTAACCGTTTTGGTTTAGCCCTTAGAGACTCTAACAAACCCATAGAAGAACTACTTAAGGTTACAGAGGCCGTACAAAAGGCTGCTGTTATCTCTGGTTCTGGTGCTGAGTCAGCCAAGGCTGCTATCGTTCAGTTGGGTCAGGGCCTAGCCTCTGGTCAGCTACGTGGACAGGAATTAAACTCTGTTCTCGAACAGATGCCAAGACTTGCTCAGGCCATCGCCGAAGGAATGAAGATTCCCTTTGGTAAGTTACGTGAAGAAGCTATGGCGGGTAAGATTACTGCTGATGCTGTTTACGCTGCCTTACTTAGCGGTGCAGAAAAGATTAACGAAGAATTTAAGACACTAGAGTTCACTACTGGTGAATTTGCTACAGTAATGAAGAACGAACTAATGAGGGCTATCTCTGAGTTCGATAAGGTTGCTGGGTTCTCTGATGCGTTTAAGAATAAACTTATTCTTCTAACTCAAGGATTCAGGTTTCTTGGTGAAAACATTGCGAGATGGGGATTAATAACTAAACTAACATTTCTCATGGCTCAGTCAGATGTTAAGGACTTCTTCCACACTGTAAAAGGACTATTTACTGGTAAAATAGATGCTGCTGCCTTTGCAAACTCAGCTATAGATAGTATTATAAATACTTTCAGTACTGCTAAAACTAGGGTGAAGAATGCATTTTTTAAACTTTTCTCAGAAGAGTCAGTTGATGCGTTTGGCAAGAAAATCCATATCATGCCCAGATTTAAGTTCAGCACTGCGGGTATGTTCTCTGGAATAAACGCGGCTGTTAGTGCGTTTAACACATTCAAAGATAATGTTATAGAAATCTTTGAAGTCCTCCACGGTAGGCTCTTTGGCAATACTCTTTACACGGGTATGTTCTATGATGGCCATAAAGAGCCGCAACAAAAAATGTCCTTTGGCTCTAACATCTGGCCTATTCTTAACAAAAGTGTAGGCTACTTCAGGTCCTTTAAAAACGCTATTATAGGCTTCTTTGTTACACTACATACTAGTGTTACTAAAGGTTGGGATAGCTTGGTAAACTACTTTAATGACAACAAGGCTGACCCTACTGTTCTTGATAGCAAAATCAAGGACAATTTTGATTCACTTGTTCAATACATAAAGAATAAGTGGGACGGGTTAGGTCTCTACTTAGGTAAGTTTAAAACTCAAAATACTAGGGCTGATGGACTTGGCGCAGACGTGACCTTTGGTGATAACCTAGAGGTTGAGTTTAGTTCCATAGTAGGTCGAATGGAAAAACGCTGGGAAGGCTTCCTTGCTAGGCTCAAGCCCAGAAATACCAGAAGCGATGGTATGGGCGCTAATTTGAGCTTTTCCGATAACGTCAGGACTGAGTTTTCCGATGAACTAACAGCAATAGAAGGCAGGTACGATTCCTTCCTTGGTATCTTTAAAGATAGAAAAGGTGCAGCAGGAGAAACAATAACTTTTGGTGATAAACTATCAACTAAGTGGGATTCTCTCTTTTCCTCTCTTGGACAGACCTATGATACTTTCATTGCTGGTCTATCTGATGAAACTAAGGCGAAGTTCCCTACTTTTGCTAAAATCCAAAGTAACTTTAATGCCGTAATGACTACAATGAAAGACGCTTACACGGCCCTCAAGGCTGCTTTCCTCGCTAGCCCTGTAGTTGTCCTGATTAGTAGCACAGCTAATAAGATTGGGCTTAACTATGAAGCTATAAAGAAGTCAATAGACGACTTTTTCATCGACAACCAAGCAGGCCTTAACTTTGCTGTTTCCGCTGGTCTGGCACTAATATTTTCACCCATCACATTTAAGGGTGCAATACGCAAGGGTTTGATTGGTGGGTTTGGCCTTATGGCTGCCCTCAGTATGGACGACCCAGAGTTTAGGGACTCCGTTAAAGCGACAGCTGAAGGTTGGGGTAAAGCATTCAAGGCTCTTGTTTCAGACGGAGAAGGTAGCTTTATAGCCGATGTCACCAGCGGTATTTTCGAAATACTCAAGCTAGCTGGGGAGGGCCTCGCCTTAGGATTCTTTGGAGATAAGTTCGAAGGTACATTAAGAGACGGTCTAACAACATCCCTTGTAGCTGTTGCAGCAGCCTTCTTAATTACACCAAAGCTAGCAAGGGGCCTAGCTAGAGTAGGTGGACTTATACTAGGTGGGATTCTAGGAAAGAAAGCAACTAAAAAGGCGGCAGCCACAGGAATTCAGGCAGCGATAGCCGGAACAGCAACAACAGCAGGCTGGGGTGTAAGAGTAGGCACCTCCCTTGCACGTTCCGTGGTACTCACACAAACCGTGGCTGCGGCCATTCTTAGCCCAATCGGACTAATAATAGCAGGTGGTATTGCAGCGGGTATACTTGCCTACAATATAACTGATGATATTGCTGCTTGGCTTCGTGGCATAAGTGTTGAAGACCGTACATTAGAAATCGATTTAAAAGCACAAGTAATTGCCGATTTCGAAGAAGATAAAACAATAACACGCAATCCCAATACTGGCGCTATGAATCGACCCTTTGACCGTACAGAGAGAAAGTTGATTGATGATGAAGTAAAACGCCGACAAAGCTTTCACGCGGATATTACTCGTCAACTCCTTACGGAGAGAAACAAGATAAACGTAAGCGCTGCCGACAGAGAACTGGCTCTAATACAGCTTAGAGAAGAACATAACACTAAGCTGTTTAGAGACCAAGACGCTATAATGAGACGGGCTGAGAAGCTCGCCAAGATACGTCAGGCACATGAAGTCGGGGTCGGTGTCGCGATGGCCTCCGGTGGAGCAGTCCACGGTCCCGGTTCAGGTACTTCTGATTCAGTACCAGCTCTTCTTTCTAACGGAGAGTTTGTAATCAAGACTTCCGCTGTTGAAAAGATAGGCAAACGTAACCTAGAGTTATTAAACCAAGGTATCATGCCTAGGTTCAAGCACGGTGGTTTTCATGGTACAGGTGGCACTGACTTTGCCCTTAACAACCAAAACAAGGGTGGACAGATTGCCTCGGCTCAAGAACGTATTAGCAACTCAGTTAGGCGTGGTGACGTTGCACTTGCCAGACAGATAATTGCTACTGTAACGGCACTAGGTAAGCTAGACGAAGTTGTCGAAAGTCTTAACGAGGAAATTAAGGAAGTTGTAGTAGCAGAAGTTAAAAATATAGGCAACGAAGATAGAAAAGAAGGCATTGACGAACTGAAGAAGAACTTCAACAGCGCCCTTGCCACTTCTATCTCTCGTGTTCTGCATGGCGGCGACTGGCGCGATGTTATGACAGACCTACTCGACACTGTTACTTCTACTATCATTAATAACTTTGCTGCAGGTTTGGCAGACGGTCTAATGGAGAAGTTTGACTTTGGTAGTCTATTTGACTTCAACAAAGGCACTGGCGAAGCTGGTGAACAAGTTGGAGGCGCTATTGCTGGTGGAGTTGGTAAAATCTTCGGTGGCAATAAGGACGAATCAGAGACTAAAACTACTGACACAGGTGAAGACGCAACAGGAGTTCTGGGTGGCATCTTCGAAAAGGCCAAAGGCTGGATGAGTGGCATCTTCGGTGAAGGTGGAACTCTCTCTGGTGTCTTCGATAGCTTCTCTGGTGGATTTGGCGACCTCTTAGGTGGAATCGGTAACTCTATTATGGGTCTCTTTGGAGGCGGTGGCAAGATGGATATAGGTGCTTTGTTTATGAAGGGCCTGAGCTTCTTTGGGTCTCAAGGCGGTACAGTACCAAGCACTCCCTTCTCTCAGGCTGGTAAAGACAGTGTTCCTTCAATGCTAATGCCGGGTGAAGTTGTTCTTTCTAAGAACGCTGTTGCAAACTCGCAAGCCTCTACTACTACGCAGAACTTCAGCATCAATGTAACAGGTGATGTCTCTCGTCAAACTCGTAAAGAGATTGCCAAGATGATGCCACAGATTGCTGGTGGTGTAAACGCTCAAAATAAAGAGCGTGGAATACGTTAGAAATGACAGGTCATCCCTTCGGGGGTGGCCAGCCAGCCACAAGGCCCGT
>Ga0308006_10000380_pt1 | contig 17732 bp, 20 predicted proteins | sample Neamet69_FD_203150 | JGI IMG/M metagenome (GOLD analysis project Ga0308006, IMG submission 203150) | Marine microbial communities from water near the shore, Antarctic Ocean - #69 | ecosystem: Environmental > Aquatic > Marine > Unclassified | place: Southern Ocean | collected 2014-06-07 | reverse complement strand
CATACATACCAGTTTTGGAATTTATCAATGGGATATTGTTTATATGCTACTTCACCTTCTTTGTTATAATATGAAATAATAATGTCTTTTTCTCTCTGTTCAACGTCTAATATCATTCGTGTCTATTTGTTAATGCTTGCTATTATTTTTTATTGTCTACTATACTATTTATAATTAGTAGTTGTTTTTCTGGCGATTTACATTCTCTTCAGCTTTTGCAAAATAGTAATTAAAGGCAGTTTTTGCATCTAATCCAATTGAAGAAGCGTAATTCATAAAGAAGTGCAAAATATCTACCCATTCCATATATAGTTCTTTTTTATCTCCTTCAGAAAGATCCGATACTTTCATTGTATCATATTTCTTAAAGTCTTTTTTCCAGTATTTCCATACTGCATTTCCAGAACCATCTTTAATACCTCCAAGTGCATCTGTCATTTCATGAATTTCATCAACTAATGCATGTGTGTTAACATGCCAAAAATCCATTACTTCTCTTATTGACATATCTTCAAAGTTAAAACCGTAAGTCTGCTCTTGCATCTTTTTTTGGTTTTCCATGATGTCTGCTAAATGTGTTGTTGATTTTGAATAGAAATCTTTAACTTCTAAATCCTTGCATTCGTTATCTATATTTGCCATATTTTTATTTGTGTTGTGTTATGTTAGTTTTATTAGAATAATGAGTTTTGTTTATGAATTGGTTTAATTATTTGTGAAAGATCAACAGTTAACTCTGGACATATTCCCTTGACGATATCAACTATCTTATTGTCGAAATCTTCTTTAGTCCACATGAATGATAATACAGTGTCAGACTGCAACTTTGCGTAATCTACCAATTCATTATCACTTAATGATTCTATGTTCTGTACAGGTAACCCTAATGCCTCTGTATCCTTCGGGGATGATAGCAGTACAGACTTCTGAATAGCTGCATAGATCCATCTTATTCTAAACCATCCAGAACCTGCATGTGGGTATTCTGGACATAATATACCCCAATATTTTCCACATGTTTCAAACACATCAGTCTCAGTTGCAAGCTGACTTGCTTCCTTGATACTCTTGGCACCAAAATAATCAACTGGCCATTTTAATTTGTTTCTTCGGACCCATGGCTGATGATTAACTAAAGATGCTAACATATGCTTTCGTTCCTTGGGTTGAGTAGGAGTATCTAAACTAATATTCCAGTTTTCTAAAACATATGGGGTTAAATCAATGTTGTAGATGTTCTTCATATTTATAATGTCTCTTACCTTCTCCTTATCTCCCCAGTCAAATGCAGGGATTAGTGCATGGTCAAATTCTCCTTCAGCCACCTTTCTAATAACTTCCATTGCTGCATCACCATCAAATTCAGGGTGATCAACTCCACCGTAAAAATGTCTACCATCACTCCATTTCTTAGATACTGATTTGTCAAATACTTCTTGTTCCAGCATCTTTGTCCATGATTTCATAGTTCCATCTATCTTCCAATCTTCATGGAAGATCAATACATTCTTGACTGTCTTTAGTGCGTATATTGCGTTAAATATGTCTCCTGAATAATTGTTGGAACCAAATTGACCAATACCGACGATTGCTAGTCCATATTCATTAAGGTCATCTCCCCATTTGACCTTTCGTCTATCTACTGCATATCCCTGTCGGCGTAATGAGTTACATATAATAGAACTGTCATCTATTCGTTTTACCCTTGCTCGTTTGTATGCATCGTCATCGACTTGCTTGGCGGTGCACCCTGTAAAAAGTATTTTCATATTATTGTTGTTTTTCGTTAATGTAGTTATCAAGTCCTTGTATATATGCAACGGCATCTAATAGGTTATCCTTCTTATGATTGTATGATTCCCTTGAGAATTTAAGTGCAACTAGTGCCTTATACATATGTTCTCCAGTAACTTCAAAACCTGTCATACCTTGGAAAATCATGGCTGCTCGATCCATTCCTTCTGAAAATGGACCATATTGTCTATCAGATTCTTCTGATCTATTATTAACTATACTGCTTGCTTCGTCTAATATGTTCATATGTTATTTGTTTTTATATTAATTGTTTCTGTTATCTTAATAATAAGATCCTCGATACCTTCGTTGTATGCAAATTGTGTATCGTCTGTTGGATCTTCGAATTTAATAGAATCCTTTGCTATTTCCATTAACAATTCGATATTGTCTATATTGTTCTTCATCTTTTAATTATTATTATATATGTAAATATAATCATTTTATTTGAATATAAAAAACTTTAAGCTACTTATTTTCAATAAAGTTATTAACATGTTGGATTACTTGCCCTCGCAAATCCACCTTTAACCAAAACAGTCTAGCAATTATTTCAACATCATCCTGTGATATGTCTGTTTCGAGGGAAGTAATAAATACAAAATTGCTTATCATCTTCCTAGGGATTCCTAATTGATTCATATCATCGCATGATGATATAGTTTCATTGATTTTATTGATTTCCAAAACTGACCACTGTTTCCAATCATCAGGTGTATAAAAATATTCCATATATTAAACGGTTAAAGGCCCTGTAGATTATACAGGGCCTTTAACAAAGGTTTCAACTATGTTGAACTATTTTCCGATGATACACGGAATATTTTATAAAATAGATATCGAGTGTACGAATACCTTATTAAATGTGACTAGACGTTTGTCCAATTGAACTACTAATTGATTCAATATATGACTCGAATGTTAATGATAATATCGTATGTTCAGTTGATTGAACATCTGATAACGATTCATCGACTCTGTCATACAATTGAGTATCTCCGTTCCATCTCCAATCATCTACATTAAAATCTTTAAGTTTTTTAACCTTTTGATAATCCGAAGGTGATAAACTAGATTGTTTAAGAGTTGCAGCTTCAGCTAAGAAAGATTCTATTGTTTTTAAATATTTCATTTTCTTCTTTTTCTTTTCTGTATCATTGTCAGATGGGATGTCCCCTGAACCATCAATATCGCCTGTTGGTAGAATGGTTGCTCCCATTCCTCCAATATGACCTAATGTTATGTTCTCATACATGTCCATGTCAATTTTATTTAGTTTAATCCTGAAATTTCAGCTTCAATGCTCATTAATTTATCAACGAAAGGCTGAACGTCAGACCACTTGATTTCCTTAGCATCGAATCTCTTACGTGCATCCGCAAAATCACTCTCAGCCTTTGCAAAATCCGCTTGTAACTTCTTAACATCTTTAACATCATCCTGTGCTTCTTCGTCGGCATCGTCTAGTTGTCCTTCTAAATTGATAAGCCTAGCTTCTAAATCAACAGTAGCTGAGGCCAATGGATGTACTTCCGACCACTTGATTTCCTTAGCATCAAACTTCTTTCTAGCTTCTGTAAAATCGTTTTCAGCCTTCTCTAATTCCTTTTCAACCTTCTTGATTTCAGCCTTTATTTTGTCATCGTCCTTTGCCGTAGCTTCTTCTCCATCAAATGCAGGAGCGATTGACGTATCGAATGTTGTCTTTGCTTTCTTAGCGGCAGATGCAACATCGTTTAGTATGTGCTTTAGTTTATCATTGTCTGATATCTTCTGTGTCTCCTTCTTAAATGCTCCCTTCATTGAGTTCCATTTATCAGCTGATTTAGACTTACTGTCATCATCAAGATCATCCCATTGATCAGCTATTGCAATGGCAAATTTAACAGCCTTTGACGCTGAGGATTTACCTCCGTCGCCAATTGCCCATTTTACCATTTTCATAGAGGGCTTAAAGTCTCCCTTGCTTGCTTCGTTAATTTTATCTATGTTAACATATTCACCATCTAATATAGATTCTATTAGTAAATTGTTTTTTATAGACAACGTGTACTCTTCGTATAGTTTTGTTCTTTTCATAATATTATGCGTATGTTAATCCTTTAATTTGATTGATTTTATCGATAATTTTCTTTGCGTATTGTTTAACCTCTTTGTCATAGTATGAGTTACCATACCCTGCTTCAGTCTCTTTCTTTGCATTATCAGTGTATTCAACGTATCTTGAAAAATCATCTAATATACTCTTCATATGGTATGATGCATCCGATAATTTAACGTCACGTTTGTTTGTAGATACTCCGATCATAATGTCACCATATTTTGTCTTCGCACCTTTCTTAATACCATCTTTGATTTGTAATGTCAAATCGTCAATTGCATCAAATACTAATTTGTCAATCGGCATCTTAGCTGCTCTGTTCGCAATGATGTCCGAGTATCTTCTCTTGTTATCTGCTTTGAAATCTTTATCAGATTTATATGCGATTGCTCCAGTCTTTGCTTCCTTTCTAGCGTCAATAATATCAGCTGAAGAATATCTTGCCTTTAATACATCTAAGTCTAATACATATGCGCGATCTGCAAGTAATGCAACCTTTTTCATACTAGATATACCAGTACCGTATGTTCCACTTGCTGGAGATTTAGCATATCCTGCAGAATCATCTCTCTTACTCTTTGACAATGTTAATCCACCCTTTTTCTTACCAGGATATAATGCCCAATTTGATGTCCATGTTACATTCATCCAATCATTGTTACCGTCGGTTATTGCCAATAATGTATTGGCTGGAATTGTTTTAGAATTCTCGTCCTCTGTGTATTCATTTTGCTTTTCGTTAGTAGTAAAGTAAAGGTACACTGCGTTTGCTCTTCTCTCTCTGTTTGCCAAGCTAGGAGACATTTCAATGATGTCTTCATCTTCAATCTTATCTAACTTCAATTTCGTCATTCTATAGAATGCCTTTGGTAAACCCTCTGGAATTGCACCAGCCCCTGTGAAGATACTTGCAAGTTTTGCACTTTTAAATGCTTCATTTAATGAAGGGAATCTAGTTTCAATGTATTCCTCGAATAATTTAATGTGTTTCATATTTGTGTTTTTTTATTGTGATTTATATATTTGCGTTTAAAAACGATCCAAATGATTCATGAACGAATGTAACTGCTTCATCTAGATCTAATGTCCATGCAAATTCAACGTATTCAATAGCATCCTTCTCTGATACTTTCCATTTGTTCGCTGTTTTTAATACTATTTCTCGTGTTATATCCTTATTTTTATATTTCGATATATCTTTGTCAAAACCACCAGGCACCCATGTTTCTGGATTCTTCATTGTTTTTTCATTGATCGTTATTCCCCTTAAGATCCTGTTACCAAATCCTGATAATGAGATTCCATCCTCAGATACATTGAACATGCTTGAATTGCGTTTCATCCATCTCTTAGAATCGCTAGACATCTCCTTTAATATTGCGTCGAATTCCAACTGAGAAATCTTCCCATCCTTTATCGCTTCTAACATTTTATTTCTGATTCGTGCAGATTTACCAACAGTTGACGCTGGGTGGTTTTCAGTATATTTTCGTTTTGTCGTTATGTTACGTCCTTCGATAACTACAGATTCATAAGTCTTACGTAAATACTTTAGTATCTCCTTGGCTAGGTTAGGATTGTCGTTATCTATTGCAAAGTCGTATATTTCATAACCTTCTTTCTCGGATTTACCCTTTAGCATTTTTTGAACATATTGTGTTGAATATTCATTAACGGTTTCATTCGACTCTAATGTCATTGCAATAGAGTCCTTATATATTGATTTTGCCCATTTTATAGAATCTGCATTTTTTTTAACCTTATCACCAAACTCCTTGAAGAATTTTTTAATAAAAGAATCCTCGTCATCCGATTCTTCTGCTAATTCGTATATGTCAGACATACCACCTTCTATTAGTAATATGCTCTCTTCAATCGATCTGTCATCGTTGATATATTTATTAAATGTTGTCATGTTTTATTATTATTGTTTATTGATAAATTGTTCGAACGTCATTACTACTTCTTCGTGTTCAGTAGCAACTCCCATTGCATCTTCGATCTTTGTTCTTAATTCACTATACATTGGGTGTATTGCCTTAGGCGTCATCAATTGGTATTCCTTTTCGTTGTTGTCTAGCATTGCATTTCTAACCTTCGTTGCTGATATGTTGTCGTCAGTTCTTGGTATTTCAAATAATCCGAAATCTGCTCTAGCGTTTAATTGATCTCGGTATGAATCGTTGTTGACTTGAAACCCATATGATTTCATTCTGTCGCTCCCTGTTCCCCATAATACTGGTTCATATTTTGGACGCATTTCATTAAACATCGTATCAATTGCTCCGGTTGGTATAACAAATATCTCCTTCAGAAAAGGATACTGCTTCTTAACCTTGTTGAACATATCGATCTGTGTCTTTTCGTCGTATGGTTTTTTAAATTCATCACCCTTCTTTTTCTTCTTCGCCTTAACTAGAAATACTACCACCGGAAATCCGTTCTCCTTGTGAATAGTTTCCAATACCTTAGCATGTCCCAGTGTAAATGGCTGAAATCTTCCGACAAACATATTAACGGGTTGTTTTCCCTGTTCGTTATATTTTACAGTAAGTGCTTCGTTTAGATCTATTGTTGTTTTTACCTTATTATGTAGCATAAAATTTTTGTAATTATGAATTGCATTCTCGTCTGTATTTTCCACGAATATTTTATCAGATATAGATTTAACCACGTCGTTCATTCTGTTCATAGTATCTTTGTCGATCAGATCGGTCTCCTTGTTTCTCTCCTTTTTAAAAGAACCTAGTATCATTTTGAATAATTCGGCTAGTACTTCATTTGAAACATATTTTAATGTTCTCTCATTCTTAATATATTTGGTATTTAACTTAAAAGATTCTGCTGATGCGAATTCAGCACTTTCAAAATTAACTCCAATATATTTTGAAGAATGTTTATCAATATATCCATTGAATACTATTGACATTAATTCCAAATATCTATGGTTTGGACTTTCCTCCTCTAGTTTAATATCACTGATTTTCTCCTGCATGATATATTCTAAGAAATCTGTAACTGCTATTTGATATGTATGACTTGATTCCTTCGAATCAACATCGTATTTTCCCCTATTGAAATCCTCGAGCTTAAATGACCTAGCTGATTTTCCATCAACGAAGTTTAATATTAAACCATCAATTTCGGTTGTAAGATCTGGATTTAGGATTGAAGATATTAGTGTAGGATTGAATAATTTAAATATCTTCGTTGTGAAACTCATCTTGTCGCTCGACACCGTTGAATATTCATATGCATTGGCAAATTCCTTATCATTCATTTCTAGTAATTCTAGCAATTCATCACGTTGTTCCTTTGAAAGATATCCGTCAAAAATAATACTAGCAGGCTGTACTTCAAGGGCCTTTGCCCATTTGTTCAGTATAACTGGATCATTTATTGTCTTTTTAATCTTGCCACTATTGTTCACTTGGTGAATATGCGTAAGAATCAAGTTGCCCATCGGTGTACTTTCATATTCGATCCTAGATGCCTTTATCTCTGGTAAATATTCAAAACCGAATTTCCAATCGTTCGGTATTGAATTCTTAACGTCGTTTGGTAGACTTTGTAAATGGTTTATTGCCATTTCATATAATGATATGATAGTTCTATCTACCAGATTTAACCTTTCGGAATTAGAAGACTTATAGAATTCAAATCCATCGTCTTTCCTTGTAAAAAGAAATGATGGTGCAGCTATTTTCTCAGTAACCAGTACTCTGTTCTTTAACATACTAATGAAGTTCTCTCTATTAGCTTTGTTAAAATGATCTCTTAATTTTTGTAACGCCATTGTTATTTATTATGTTTGATAGCCGGACCGTCCGGTTATATTTAATACAAAGAAACATAGTACGTTTCTTGATTTATTTATCTTAATTTTTATAACGATTCATTTAGCGATTCGATATCCCATTGTATTCTCTGTAATGGATCATCTCCTTTAAATTGTTTCGATATCCATGCAATAAGTCCAGGCTCGTTCTTTGCATTTTGCGATAGATCGCTTGCGTTTTCCGTTCCTCCATTTGATACATTAGTACGTAACCATTTAGTATACTTTGTTTGATTCCACTTTACCTTCTTAACAGTCTTGTCATGTGGTCCATTTCCTAATTCAGAAATTGCGGCAGCATATGATCCTGGTAAAAATACACCAGTATATTCCTCATCTGCATTACCAAAACTAATTTCCTTTCTGAATTTTATTAGTGCAGTATCTGCTACTTTGACTTGGCCAGAAACAGTACGTTCCCCTGCGTCACTGCCATATTTTATTTTTAATGATAGGGCATCGTCTGTATCTGTTGCAAAATGCAAATCATACATACCTGATTTTTTATATTGTCCTATGTCTGTTTTTTCATTGATAAACTCGTTTACGAATGATTCAAATGTAGTTTGTATTCTCATGATTTATTTATCTTAATTTTATCTAGCGTATTTAATAACTCCCATTAATTGATTAATTGCAGCGTATGTTCCAGTAAGTTTCATTGTTTTACCTTTGTAAATAAATACAACTCCTTCTGTTGGGATTATTGATTCAATTCCTCCGATTCTGTCAAGTCTTTCTAATTCTGACATTACCTTATCTATTTGTGCAAGGTTATCTCCCTTCTTAACATCTTCGGCCGCTTGCTTAATTTGCTTATGTAATCGTTGCATTTCAGTTGCAGGGTTTGCTGCTATAAAATCGCTAGCATTTTTAAGAATAACGCTTCCTAATTCTAAGAATAAATCTTCAAATGGTCTAATGTTTTCTTTTTGTTTCTTTTTAACATCTTCTTTATCAAACTTCTTGATTACAGATGCTTTGTCTTTTCCAAGTTCTTTATCAAGAGCTCTTAGATTAAGTGTCTTTTTATCTCCATAAGCCCATCTTAATAATAGACCTTCTTTTTTATCTTGAGTTAAATCTGGAAAATTAGATTCGATTTGATCTCTCCACCACATTTCATGATACTTTGAAACGGGATCCGAATCAGATAGATCATATATTTTTTTAAGGTCTTCTACCTTTTTAATATATTTTGATTTGTTCTTTTCAAAATCAAGATCCTTTCCTATCTTAACTACCTGTGGGGGAATTATAGTGAATACCTTTCCTACATGTAATTTAAGATCCTTTAGTGCCTTAGCAATGGATTTAGCAGGTTTATTATCATCTGCAATAATATTACCCTGTCCATCTGTTTTTTTAATCCCATGAAATTGTATAATATCTCTGTCATAATAAATAACATTTGGATTCTTTGAATATATTAACTCCATGTTCATGAAATTCATACCATTGTCAAATACTTCTAAATCTTTATTTGATAATTTACCAAGCGAATTTGCTAAGTCAGTCGCTGCGAACTGAAACGTATCTTGTACTAGTTTACTCGGATGTCCTTCAAATTTCTGCTTAAATGTAGCAAGGTCCATTGGGATTTTCATTTCTCCCTTGTTTCTTGCGAATTTTACAATACCATTCTGTACTGTTGCAAACACGTTTTGGCCATCTGTCTTTTCAGTGGGCTCTTCGTCAAATGTTAGATTACCAGAAAGCCCAGCTTCAATTATTTTTTTAAAGTCGCCAAACGTTAAGTCCTTTTCATCAAACGGATGTGACATGTGCCCTGCAGCACCACCTTCTAATATCAATGATTCTATAGATAATCTGTTTTCTTGTTCCGTGATGAACGCAGAGAAACCAAGTATTCGTTTTTTCATGTTGTTGTATTAATTTATAAAGCAGACAGATTTTTATAGGTCTGTCTGCTTTTACTTTATTTATTTTCCTAGAGAGCTTGTTAACATTCCAATTGCAGTTCCATAATCTCCATCTGCTTTAGATAGGATACCGTCAACAATTGACTGTGCCTTGTCTTCATCGAAGTCTGATCCAAATGCCTTCTTTAAGATAGTGAATGCATATTCTTTAAATTCATCATCAGTCTTGATGTCAGCTTCATTGATTGTAGATAATGATTTAGTCGATACTGATTCGTCTAAGTCATCTGTCAATAGATTTACAAGGTCATTTAGTTTCTTTGCTATTTTCTTAACATTAGATACTGAGTCTTTGTATGTTTTACCATTGTCATATTCCTGTGTTAACAAATCTTCAATATCTGAAGTAACTTGTCCTACGTTAAGAGATTTGGCCTCGTTAATAACTGATTCATTATATACGCTTAGTCCTTTGTTATCTTCTATTGAAATCTTAGCGTTAGGGAACTTCTTCTTAACTTCTTCATAATTAGCAGGAATTGCATCCATTATACTAACATGTTCTTGATTAACTACTGCGTTATCCTCGATTGATACTATTGTCCATGGCCCAGACTTAGATCCCTTCCTAACTCCTCGCATGATGTTAGTCCATTTACCTTCGCTTGTTACTGATTCCGATAAATCAGATATCATGTTGTCAATTGCGTCTTCAATTGTTTTTGAAGTCTTCTTAACTTGCGAAACTGAGTCCTCATATGATTTACCGTTATCATATTCTTGTGTCAGTAAATCTTCGATATCAGATGCAACTTGTTTTAATGTAAGTTTCTTTGCTTCGTTAATTGCTGAATCGCCTAAATTCACAGATAAACTTTCGAATTTTAAACCATTATATTTATCAACGCCATCAAACTTGTCAGCTGGTACTATATCCATTAATCGATATCCTCCTTGGATTGCCTTTGACAACATTGCTAATACTTCCTTCTCATCTCCTGTTTTTAGAGGTCCGAATGTAAAGTCTTGTCCCATTACTCTGTAAATTGCAATAAACCCTGATTTAGCTTCGTTAATAGTTAGTGTTGAGAAATTACTTTCCTCATTCAATTTCAATGTAGTATCTACTCTAATACCTGTTTCCTCTGACACTTCATTGAATTTATCCAACATACTTTGTCCGATATGTACTTGATTTATTTGTTCTAAGTATAAAGCCGCACCTTCAACAATTCCGATTCCTGACCAACCTGCTGCATTTGCTATGCTTGAGTAATATTTGTCTAGTATTTCCTTAATTGTCTTTGTACCTATTCTAACGATATGTCCACCAAGACCTTCTGTCTTAATTTCCAAAGGTTTTATATTACCCTTGATCATTTTTGTAGTAGAATCAGCTTCTCTGTGAAAATTAGCATCTCTCATTGCTTCTGCTGTGATATATTTAATACATCCTAACATTGAAGATGATTCCATCATACTGATTGCTGATAATGTCTTATTGAATATTAAGTTATATTCCTTAAGTACCTTCTTTGCATCACGTTTGTATTCAACCTTGATTGCTTCAGTTAAGTTTTCTTCAACTTTATATGTTTTACCATCAAATTCAAATTCTTCATCTCCTGCTTCCTTTGCCTTTCTAACAGCATCACCAAATGCGTTACCTTCAGATACATTAGATTTAGTAGTTACTTTGTATTGTTTACCATTGAATTCGAACTCAGACTTATCTTCTTCTATCGCCTTGGCTCTAGCTCCTAGAAATGCGTTACGTTCATCTAATTTAACAGGTTCTCCCATTCTATTAATGTCATCTTCAATATCTTCAGCACCATCTTCTAAAACCTTTGCGAAGAATTTAGTTGCTGTGTCTTCATCTAATTCAGATAAAGAACTTAATCCCATTTCATCTAATATTTCTTCAATTTTAGTTAGGGTCTCTGTTTTCTTAATACTATTTTCTTCCTTTACTTTCGATTGTTTTTCTAGGGCCTTTACCTCTGAAAAACTTCTGAATGAAGAGATCTTATTAACTTCTGCCATTTTATTTGTTGTTTTTATTATGTTATTATGTTTTATATATCTCCGTCAAAATTGACTTTCTTAATACTGTACTCGAATTTCTCTTGTTTGTATATTGCTTGTCGTGCTTTACCATGTCTAAATAGATAGTTGTCCCATTCTATTGTTCGTATATTGTCTACGAAATCTACAATTAAAACCTTGTCCTTTGATTCATGTTGTCTAAGTCCACGGCCAATTGATTGTCTAATTATAACCTCGGATTTGAATGATTCTGTAAAGAATATATTGTGAATCTTCTTAATAGATATACCAGTTGAGAACGTTCCATAACTTGCAACGATTACGATCTCCTCGCCCGCTTCCATCTTTTTCTTATATTCTTCTCTGATATCAGTTGCAGTTCCTCCATCGACATAAAATACACGCTTGTTACTTTCTTGTCTAAGCTTTTCATATAATCTTCTACCATGTTCTATCCTATGAAAAAGTACTAATGAATTCCTAGGAACCTTTCCTATTACATTTGAAATAAAATCAAGCCTTGCTCTATTATTAATAACGAAGTTTTGTTCTAGTGAAAATACGTCCTTATTCTCATATTTATTTTGAGCTAGTTCCATCAATGCATTCTTCTGCTTATCGGTTGCGTAGTCCATCTCAATAACCTTGACAATACATTTTGCGATATGTCCCTGTTCCTGTAGGAATGCCGCTTTAACCTCGGTGATAACAGGTCCAGTTTGACTCATTAGGGTTAATCGATCAAGTGTACCTGGTTTAGGAATTGTACCAGACAGTCCGTATCTATAGTTGGCATTAATACATTTTTGTAGGATCGTCTTAATTGATGCAGATTTTGCTTTATGTGTCTCATCGACTATAACTGCATCGAATTCTGCGAAATACTCTGGGGTTTTCTTAATAAGTGATTGATATGTTCCTATCACTATGTTCTTATTAGATTTAATCTTTTGTCCTGCAAAAATCTGTTGGATTCGCAGGTCTACTTTGTTTCTGTGATTATAATCGTGAAAATCCTCATGTGCCTGTACAACTAATGAAACGTTAGGTACTATGAATAATATTTTTGTTGCTTTCTTCTTTTCTAGCATATAAGCTATTGTAAGAAAACTAATTAAGGTCTTACCAGCTGATGTGGCAAGCTCAGCAAGGCACTTTCTGAATTTTAGTATATTATACGCTGCATCTATTTGATAATCCCTAGGTGTTATCTTTGAGCCTTCAAATACCCCAAGTGCCCATGTTTCAAAACTCTCAGCTGCAATATCAGGGTCTATTAATCGTTTAATACCATCTATCTTTAATTCGAAACGGTAGTCCTTACAAACCTTCATGACATATCGCCATAAACCTGCTGGAATCCATTTATCATCTTTGATATATGAAACATAACCATCCCAAACACCTCGTTTGACCAATGGATTAAATCTCCAAGAGTCAATACGCTTTGTCAACGAAATTCTTATCTGCTCTAACTCGAGCTCAGTTGCTTCATCAATTCTTAAGAACTGATTATCTTCTGTTAATGTTAGTATCAATGTTCATGAATACTTTTTTTATAGTTCAAACGTTATTGTTCAACTCTATTTATAAACGCGAAATATCAAGTCTGTTTTTTATTGCAAACCCCATATTGTCAAGCGTTTTAACTGATCCCTCTATGAAACTTTTCTGTGAATGTAATAATTCTAGGATGTTTGTATCAATCGATAAATCAGCTTCAACAAATCTTTCTCTTTGTTTATCTGTTAATTTGTAATCGTAGCTATAATACTCGATCCATTTATCTTTCCATTTCTTGTCAACGATACTTTTTTGGGATCGTATTCTGTTGCCCATGGATGCAAGCTGTTCAACTAATATTTGGCGGTAACTTAATGTATATGCACTAACTTCTTCGAGATTATTACCTAATTTTAAATCGTCAGTTAGTGCCTTTATCTTGGTAGTCCATTCAGTTCTCTGTATACTCAGATATGCATCCAACTGTTGTACTTTATCTTTACTCTCTGCCATTGCAATTTGTTTTAAAATAGTGAATTACCCTTCTTATTGTCTTTAATATAAACTGAGCTTTTAAACTTAGCCTTCAACTTAGGACTCGTTAGCGTAAATTCCTTACCAGTGTGTGAAATATCAGTTGATGCAAAATCCATCATTAACCTGATATTCTTTCTATTATCTTTCTCGTTCTCAAAGTCTTCGAATTCTTCTTCGATCATTTGTAAAAATTCTTTTTTAATCATAGGTGGTATGCATCTAATTTAGAGTTAGTAAAATAATCACCTAATTTAGATAAACACTTATTCTTGGTTAGCCATGCAGCAATAACCAGGTCATTTAGGTCGCCTATCTGTTTAGGATATTTATCTCTGTTTTTTTGGTCAATAGATTTGAGGTATGCTTCATACTCTTTTTCTATCTTTGTTTCCTTAAAGAATTTTTCCCAGATGAATATCTTTTTGCCTCTTCGTAACTTTTGCATCATTTTCCTCTTGCCAGTTTCATCATTATCAAACATATATCTAACTGTTGGTATTTCATCGAATTCCTCAGTAGATCTACCTGCAGTCGCAAGTCCTATTGAATTTGGCATGAACATCGAATCAATAGGACCTTCAAACATTGTAACATCTCGTTCGAAGTCTACCATCATTACGCCGAAGATTGTTGAAACCTTCTTCGTACTTATTAATTCCTCTTCAGTTATCTTAAGTTCCCTACCCGTTTCTTCATACATTTTTGCTAAATCATATGTAAGATACCTTGAATTTCTTTTCTTTATAAGAGATCTTGTCTGAAACCCTATAATCTTGTCAGCTGGTGCAATATTAAGAACAACAATTCGTTTATCCTTAGGCGAATACATAAATCTATCTAATCTTGCAGATAGTAATCTGTTTCTTAGATAAAAGAATGCCGGATCTCCGGTCTCTACTTCCTTGAATCCGAACCATTCTCGTAGTTCAGTCCTAGTTGGCGCAAGATCATGGGCTAATTTAAACACATCATGTTCAAGTACTTCGATATCATTTGAAGCTACCTTATGCTCTTGTATATAATCAATAACCTGTATTGAATCGTCTGTGCTTTTAAAATTTAAGTGATGATCCTTTAATAATTGATATGCGTTTGAATGTGCACTACAATTAAAACAATGGAACTGTAACGTGTCCCAATATAGGTTTCCACGTTTCTTCTTATGGTCATCGCTTGAATCTCCACAATATGGACATGCCATTGTAATTCTACCAGGCATCTCCTTAATCATATGTTTTGACGGCTCATGATGTGCCTTTACAATTGCCTGTTTTACTAGACTTCGTATCTTAGACTTTAATTCTTCTGTAATTATAGGACCTTTCATATATATTATATAAGAAAAATGGACCAAGTTTACACCTGGTCCATTTAATTTCAATATGATTGTGAATTATACTCCTAAATCATCTAAGAAAGAATCTAAATCATCTGACGAATCAACGTTTGATGTTACAGCTTCTACTGGTTCTGAACTGAATGTTTCAGTTGTTGCAGTTTTTGCTGGAGCCTTCTTGATTGCGGGTCTAGATACTACTGAATCCAATGAATCTCCTGGATTTAAATAGTTTCTTAAGATACCGTTAACAAAGTCTCTAGTATCTCCGTCCCATGCTTTATATTCGAATGGTTCTAAACTTGGTGCTGCATCTAATTCTGCTTTAATTGCAGTCATTGAATCGGCGTTTCTTTCAGCGGGTGTTCCACTAATATCTATCGCAGATGCTGATGATGAAAATTTAGCAGTATCGTAATTGTTATACTCTCCTTGTCTAGTTATTACTAATTCAAAGTTCTTTCCTGCAAATAAATCAAAAACTTGAGTTGGTTCACCAAAGTTTGGTTTTAATTCTGCATCAATCTTCTCCTTGATCTTATAACCAAATTTGAAGATTTTATATTGTCCTTCGAATTCTGGGTTCTGTGGATCTTTAATAACTTTGATTAATGCAAAGTATTGCTCACGTCTTTTAAGCTTATCACTCATTTTACGATCTACTGCTGAATCACTTTTTCTTAATTTGAAGAATACGTCTGCAATAGGGCATTTTTCGCCAACAGTTGATGGTGAATCTACCATTTTACCGTCTCCACTTGCGTTTGTTAACCAATGTACGTATTTCTTTACTAAAGAATTTCTTGGGTTTGTTGGGTTTGGTACAAAACGAATTAATGCTTTGTAAGTTCCATCCTTGCCTTGATCAGCTGATGGTTTGTACATGTCACTTCCTGTTGAGTGTTGTACTTCATGTGTCTCGACGTCTGTTACGCCTAAGTTAAAAATGTCAAATTCTGCCATGTCTTTAATTTTCTTTAAATTGTTAATTGTTTATTTCTTTTAAACTGTTTATTATATACCTATATTTAATATTGTTTCAGAACTTATGTTACTTAAATAAGTTATTCTACTGTTTTATTTAATAGTATACTTATTATATAACCTGTTTACTTATTGTTTCTTTTAGTCTTATCTTTACTTCTTTATTGGGGGTAAGGGGGTTATTGAAACTATAATAAAAATAAAGTTATTCATTACTGAAACAAAACAGCACACCGCCTATATAACTTAAGTCTTTAAGCTTCCGAGTAAGATAAACTTCTAAGGATTATTTATTAGGGTATTAATTCCAGTCGGAACGATCCTCTAATAACCAAAAAGAAAGTGATTAGAGAATTGATTAATCCTCGTTGTGATATATTGATCTTGATAAATGATTTAAGAAATACGCATCTATCAGGTCATCCATTGGCTTAGGCACCTTTTTAACTTCTCCTATATTATCTTTACAGTATTTGAGAAGAGATGATATTTCTAAAGAAGAATCCTCTAGAACATTTTCAAGGAATTTAACCCAAAGTTCATCTTTCTTCATACGACCGTGTCCGGCATGCTTTTTAATAGTAGATGGTGCAATTGTCATCATATCTAATACTTCAAGCCTTGACATCATTTCCATTTTAAGGATTGCTGCGCCTGCTGCCATATCGATTATGTTATTTGTTCCAGCAGAAGAACCATATGATGATCCCTCAAATGCAATAACAAACGGAGAATCATTACCAGTTATTTCGATAATCATATTAATAATGTCATCTGCTGTTTGTGCATGTCGCTGAACTTTAATCATCTCACTCTTTGAATAAGATTCTTTATTTGTCCAATCAGGCTGATGTTTAATTTGAGTGTCGTCAAGGATATTTAATTCCTCTTGCATCTTCTGTTCTTTCTTAGTTCCAGTCTTAGGCTTTAAATAACCTATAAAATGATATTTGTCATTCTTAAATATACAAATTCCTGGTGAATTAAGAGAGAAGTCAATTGTTACAAAATTCATATTAAAACTTTTTACCAATTGCCATACCTAATGCTGCACCTACTAATCTAGAGGTCATCATATCGTACATTACGCCTGATTGTATTCCTAATACTTTTGCTATTGTCTTACCAATTGTTTTACCAAGCGCAAATCCAGTAAGTCCTCCAAAGATAGATCCTAAGATTCCCTCATTTGTTAGTTCTTCGTTGAATGACGCGATATCATACGATCCGTCTTCTAATTGATAATCGTTTAAGAATTCGTCTAACGCTATATCAACCTTAGTTTCTAATTCCTCAGTCCATTCTGATTGAAGTGATTCGTTTAGTATTTCTAAGTTTTCCTTAGTGATATTATCTTCTGCCATGTAATCTAAAAATGCTTTCATATAATATATATCTTAATCTATTTCGAGTGATATGTTAAACTTGTTATAATAAAAGTTAATGTCAAACGTTGTAAACTCTGCAATGTTTGCACTCATATTCAAATCAAGTTCGCTTATCGAGTTAATAATTGGCTTTTCAAATACTGCGCTAATTAGATGAATTCCTTCTGCGTCCATTATCTGTAATTTAATATCGTTTAGCCATGGTTCACGAGTGTCCTTCGCATAATAATATAACAAAGTATCCTGCATTATCCAGTAATTAATATACCCATCTAATAATTGCATCGAAACACTAAATTGTCGTTCTATTGTATTTTGA
>Ga0308006_10000376_pt1 | contig 17901 bp, 20 predicted proteins | sample Neamet69_FD_203150 | JGI IMG/M metagenome (GOLD analysis project Ga0308006, IMG submission 203150) | Marine microbial communities from water near the shore, Antarctic Ocean - #69 | ecosystem: Environmental > Aquatic > Marine > Unclassified | place: Southern Ocean | collected 2014-06-07 | reverse complement strand
TCTGTAAATGTAGATGTAGATATTTGTAAGAATGAACCCTATAATGTATTGTGTAAAAAGAAAGTTAAATTAAATAAAAGAATTAATCGTCAAGTGTGATTTCATCACCCGGTTTATAACTCGTGTCTCTATAACCGCGATTATCAATTATAGTTGGAACGGAAGTGCCTACGTAGTCACCACCAACTCCTTCTGGGTCTTTAATTCTATTCGGTATTGTTCTTGTTGATTTGTCGGCTAATTGTCTTTGTGTTGCTTCGTCCCCTGAATGAACTGGATTATTTACAATAGTAGCAGGTTGGAACTCTAAATGTTGCTTTGCGTAAGCAGTATTTTCATCAAAAACTAATAGATTATTAATACCATTATAAGAACGATTATCATTAATAGATGCTACTTGTTTATTATAATTTTTTCCAAATACGCTTAACTGTTCTCTTAATTGTGTATTGTATGTATCTACTATATTTTGATTTTGCTGGTCTAATCCGTGTAAAAGGTCTGCTGTTTCTTGACGAGAGCGTAATACATTTTCGGGTGTATATTTTGAGACGAAATGATTTTGTGTAGATGGTATTGGACCTCCATTTACATTTGAATTTAATGTAATTGATAAAGTCTCTGGATTATAAGAATACATATTTTTATCAAAACCTCCTATTTGTAGTTCATCTTGGAAATGTGAGAAATCTAATATACCACTTGCTTTGATGTCTTCTGGGTCATAATCAGGTAATTTAGAAAAGTCGCCAGTTTTACCTTTTGATAATTCGTGCATATAATTTACATACATTTGTAAAGTCATACCAGCAGAATGTGCCTGTAATATTTGACTATCTGTTGGTTTCCATATACCGACTGCTGTTGGGTCTGTATTAAGATACGCTTGGTCTATATCATAATATCCCGCTTCTCTAACTGTGTCTTCTTCTTTTGAAATTGATATTGCTTCGCCGACAGTCTTGTCGTCCATTTTAGCATAATTAAACTGAAACTTACGGTAAGTCTCATTTTGTTTATCTTCTGGTAATCCTTGTAGTTGTATTAATTGAGGAACAGATAAATTCATTTTACCCGCTGTGTGTTCTATGTCTTGATAATATACGTGTATCATATAATAAAATTCTTTATCATAGTTCGCTGCCTTTTGGATATTTTCTGGTAGGTTTTCCATCTTTGTTTGATTAGTCATAAAAGCATTTACTACTTCTCTTTGAGCGTCTAATTTGACAGCATTATCAAAAGCACCTTTAAAGTTGGGGTCAAGATTAGCAATTTTTAAAATGTTTTTATTGTCTAATTGGTCTGGTAGAGTTCTATTGTTTTCCCAATTATTTATTAATGTTTGTTTCGCTTCTTGAACTCTTTTTTGCGTGTAGTTCATTTCTACAATAGAATAATCCACTTGCATATCTGCTTGTGATTGCCACGCTCTATCAGTTTTACTATTTAAAAAGGCAACTTCTTCATCGGTTAATTCACCTGTATCTTGTGAAAGTAATTCGCTACTACATTCTTTACCAGAGCATACTTTTTTAACTATATTATGTATCATATACTTTTGAAAATACTTTTGCATTGCGAGTTTATCATCAACAGATAAACCACTTTCGTCGGGTGTTTCAGTTATTTGATTTCGCAACTCTTTTGCTCTTCGGGCATCTACTCGTCGTCCTGTTGCTTCAAGTCGGGTTATTTCACTTCTAACGTCTTTGGGTATCGTCAAATTACTTGACGTTTTACTACCAGACGAACCAGTTTCGTTTTCTTTTGGATATTTACTAAATACATTATTTAAATTATTACTCCAAGAAGACCAATCGTTTTCTTTTCTACCCAAGTTTTCTATGTCCTTAAAATTATTTAATGCTTCAATATAATTATAATCGTAATCTGGTAATGTTTTAAGGAATTCACCACGAGTATTATTAATAGAATTATGTTTATCTATTTCTCTATCCGCTGATTGACCTGTTAAAAATGCTATTAATTCTAATGCTCCCACCGACATCGCAGCAACAACCATACTTGCTCCGCCAGTTTCTACTCCTCCTGCTGCCCCAGTAGCCCAAATTGCCGCAATAGTCCCAGTTCCTACAACACCAGAAGAAATCATATTACTTGCTGTATGACTTAAACCAGCATTTCGTAGCGACGAATTTAACATCATATCAATAGGCATAGTTGCTAATCCTATAACACCTCCTTCCGCCATTCCTCGTGCTAACGTAGAACCCGTTAATGCCGCTACTTCCGCAGTTCTAAATCCTGCTGATAGTGCCGCTCTCTCTGCTCCATAAGTTATAATTCTACCACCTACATCTGCCGAAGCACCCGATAAAGTAGCGTTAAGATATTTATTTACTTTTGCTTGGTCTAATAATTGCGATACACCAAATCCAATAGCAAGACCTCCTACTGCCCCTGCCCCACCAGTAGCAACATCGGTTACTTTTGGTGCTGAAATTCTCTCCGCAAAACTTAATTTAGTTAATTTTCTTGAACTAATTGTATCACTAAACGGGTCTAATGGAATGTCTCGTAATCCTTGAATGTTACTCGGTTCGGGTATTCTTAATTTTATAGCACCTGCGTCACTCATCTCAAAAGATACTGGTTCTTGTAATGAAACTGGTGCGTATTCTTGTGCGAATAATCTTTTACCACCTCTTATCATTTTCTCTCTAACTCCAAGTGCTTCTAATTGTAATCTTCTACCTAATTCGCTTTGTGCCGTTTCAGTTGCTTTTACACGCTCAAACGTAATGTCTTCTGCTACATCAAACATCGGGTCTGTGTAATCTTGACTTGGAACTAAATTCTTTGCTCTTCTTGCGTAATAACTCGCCTCTTGTGATAGAGTAAATCTACGACTTCTTGTTGTATCTCCTTCTGTTAGTTTATCTGTCCCCGACACTGGAATGTCTTTTGGTATTAAATTGCTGTCTTCAAAAGTGCCGTATGATACTTGTTTTTCAGCAGACAACAATGTTGGTTCTTCTTGTATCATAGTTCTTACTGCTTTCATTCTTCGCAAAAATGCTCGTTCTTGACTGTCCGCCACACCACCAATAGCCTTTTCAAATGCGGGGTCAAAAGCATTATATTTATCTACAACTTCCATAATTCTTTCAGTTTTTATACTACGACCAGTAAGGTCTTTTATAATTGTATCTAATTCTTTTTGTGATATTTCGTTTCTTCCCTTGCGAACATATTTATTAATAGATTTTAATATTTCCATTTCTTCACTAATGGCTGTTGTTGGGAATAATTCTTGTTCTACAACTTTCTTTATTTCTTTATGAGTATCAGGCGGCATAGTTCTTTTTAGTTGTTGTATATGGTCTTCTATTAATTCAGCATCAGTCATTCCTCTTGGACGGAGTTTCTCCGCAAATTCAGTATTTCTTGGGTCTCCAACGGGTCTTATTCTTGACTGTCTTATTATTGAACGGGGTTGTTCTAAAACAGGTTCTTCAAGGGCATCTACTAACATATCTCTTACCATAATAGGCATAGTGTCGTCTAAACTTTGTATAACTCTATCTACGTCTTGATGAGTAAATGTTTTTGATATTTCTGGTATATTTTCGGTTATAGGTGGTAATTCTGTTTCAGGCATTCCAGGTATTCTCTCGTAATTCGTGCGATAAGTGTTAATTCTACGAGACATATTTATTTGGTTTTCATCTTGGGGCAACTCGTTTTCTGTAAATGCTAATCGTCTTGGGTCTTCTTTCATAGGCATAACAGTTGAAGGCATAATACCTTGTGGAATATTAATCTTTTCGGGTATTTTTGAAATGTGTTTTAATTCAAATCCTTTTGGTAATGGAAATCTATTGTCTGGTTTAAATGGTTGTTCTTCTCTAAATAAAACACCGCACTCGGGTTTCTCTCGTAGTTCTATAATGTTGCGAGGACATTTATTTCCATCATCGTTAAATGTAACTTTGTATGGAACAGGCATATTTACTATAATCAAATATTATATTTTTGTTTATAATCTTTTATATTTTGTATTCTACTTTTTGAATTACCCCATAAGATATAATAACTTAATGCGTTAGGTGTATCTGCTTTTGCTGTCTTACCCGATGCGTGACGTGCGAGATATGCTTTGCGTTGTTCGTCAGTTGCGGATGTAGTATAATCAGTATATCCAGTTGCCCCAAAATGAACTTTCTTTTTATCGTTGTCTTTACAACAAGAAGCCCCTTTACATAAACAAAATATAGCAGTCCATTTTTTACCCTTTGCGTCGCTCTTAATTACTTTTTCAAGTTTCATCTTTTATATATAATAAAAGTAATAAAATAAATTAATTACAAAAAAAAATTGATATTAGAAATTTAATTAAAATGATGATGTGTTTATCACGAACTATTAATGTCCTCTTCCTTTCTCTCTGCCGTGAATACTCGTGAAGACGACCTTTATAATTTAAGATGCGAATTAGGATATGCTATATGTGAAGTGTGTAATACTTGGGGTTTAGCATTTGATATGTTCTATAACGATGATACTGGTTTTCACAATTGCGTAGAATGCGACCCAGATACAGAAGAGGAAGAAATTATATATAACTTTTTAAGAAAATTAAATAAAAAAAATTGAAATAAAAAATGTAAAAAAAATACATTTACATTTATATATACACATTTATGAATAAACAGATAAAAAATAAAATTTATATTACACTTGATAATCTGTATGATGAATTGGATAAATCTTACATTATAAAAGATAATCTTGATTATGAAACTCAATTTGGTGATTTGGTATGTAATGAAACAAGGATTAAACTTCTTAAAGATTTTGTATGTGTATTTAAACTACTTCGTAAAAATGAAAAAGCAAATGTATTAAAATTATTAAATATTGCTACAAACAGAATTAGACTACATATATCTCAACTAAAAAGAATTGAATGTGATAAACTTGTTCGTGAAGACAATAAGATGTATTTTACTACTCTTTTACGAGTTGCTTACAATCTTCGTCTTTCCATCTGTTATTAACCCAATAATCTTTATAATAATTTCTATGTTTAAATTCTAACTCGTTCCTTCTTTTTTTCTCCTCATAATTCGTCTTGTATCTATCTTTGTATAAATTATAATATTTATAATAGTCGTATCTTGAATGACTAACTATTCTTTGTGTATTTTCCATTTATACATTATACATACATTTTATTTATCCACCCTTTAATTAACTTATGCGGTATTCTATATCTTTCTTTGAGAGAAGTATTTATAAAATTATCCATACCCTTTATATAATTCTTATTAGGGTGTCCGCAGTTTGATATATGACGACCATTCACATAGCTTCCACATTCTTTATTACAAAGATTTCCTTCAAATCCAAAATTGTTCCATATACGAGTTCTTTTTTTATATGGTAATCCATACATACAATAATCTACATCTGTGTAAGGAATGTCTGTTATGTATTTCTTCATATTTCCAGTTTGCGGATTTTCTATTGTGAAATACATTGGATTAAAATACTCTATAATTTCTAATGTTTTATTTAGTATAGGTAGTCCAATAGTTTTTTCATCATTGTCTAAAATCTCTTTTGTAATAATTGTGTCTCCGTGTGCTTTTAATTTTCTATTAATCCAACACCTACGGCAAAGACTAAATGTATCACAAGGAGGACTTGCGTGGATATAATCAAAATAATTCTTTGGAAATGTTTTGTAGTTCCAGTCTAAAATGTTTGTATTTATATCAGCTCCTTTAAGGTCTAATGAAATAACATTATGTCCCTCTTCTTTTAATACTTTACCAATTGAACCAGTTCCAGCAAATAGTTCTAAACAATTCATTACTTATTATACATTTACATTTTATTTTAATTTAGCAGAAAAATAAACACAATTAAAATTGATTTAGAAATAAAATAAAATATTTATCTATAATATAAAATATAGAATGGATAAATCCACAAATTATAAAGGAAAGGCGAAAGGTGTAGTCAATAATAAAAATTTAAAATGGAAGATTACTGTATTTGATAAAGACAAGAATGAATTTAAGGAAGGCAAATTTACTACTATATCTGCTTTGAATGAAGGTATGGGACTTAACTTAAATGGTGATTATGTAAGAAGAATTATGACGAAATACAGAGCGGATACAAGTATGAGAAATGGTGAAAACTCCTTTTTAAATCGTTGGGGACATATTAAAATTGATAAAATATTTGAACCGAATACAGAACTGAATACAGAACCAAAAGAAAAAAAACTTTCTGGAAGACCTAATACTACTGGATTAACAAATGAAGAATATAAAAAACAATACAGACAAAGTGATAAAGGTATTAAATCCAATAGAATAGGGCAGTGGAAACATTTAGGAATTAATTGCGAAGATTTTGATGAATTATATGCGAGATTTATTAGTGCCGAATGTTGTGAAGAATGTGAAACTTATTTTGGTGACGTAAAATGGTCTAATAATTATAAATGTTTAGACCACGACCACGAAACAGGACTACCAAGAAGTATTCTATGTATGAAATGTAATAAAAATCGTAGATAATTTAGGAAAATTAAAAACTATAAATTTAATAAATATATTTATTTTCTATTTATTAAAAAAATTGATTTAAAAAAATAAAATTATATTATATTAAATAGAAAATTAAATATGAAATTAAAATCTTTTGTTAATATAAATAAAATGCCTTCAAAGAAATTAACTTTGAAACAAATATATAAAGATTTTGGTCTTCGGTATGATGTTCGTGAGGCAAGAAAATTAATGGATTTAGATAAATCGGTAAGCAAAAAAGAAGTTAATCAATTGTTACGTGAGTATTGGTATAATATTGAAGATGAAACAAACCCTTATGTATATGTTTATACTCTTTCAGGCACATCAAGAACTACATATACAATAAAAGCAACTAAAACCAGACCAGCCCAAACATTACTTACACAACCACAAAATATATCTTTACAATTTCAATCAGTAAATAAAATAAAAGTCCCATTAAGAAAATTTGCTATTAATCTAACGACGTTATTTGAAAATTTACCTAATCAATTTCCTATTATAAACATTCAAGACGCATTAAATTATTTACCTAATGAAAGTATTATAGGTGCTTTTATTAATAAAGGCACAGGAAGCGAACGATTTACCACATTTGAATATTTAACAAGACAACGAGTTCGTAAGACACAAGCAGACATTAGAACTACACAAATGTTTAAAAGTTATATATTACTGCCATACAGAGAATTTAATGGTTTTAAAGACAGCGGTAAATCTATGTGTGTTCCAGAAACAATATTACATCATCTACAATTGAATAACAGAAATAAAAAATTAAAATTAAATGACGTTGTTGATACATTAGAAACTTACGCAAAAGAGGATATAGATATTAAATATGATATATCTTATAAATTTACAGAAGAAGAACTTGAAGGAGACCCGGAGTGCCCTGATGAATTTACAAAAGTAGCAGAACGAGGATATACACCAGAAGAATTAATAAAAACATTAGAAGAATACAATTGTAGAGCAAGACTTTTAGATGTAAATTTAAAAGAATTTATTAGCACTAATAATTTTGATAATAAAAAGTTTGATAGACACATTAAATCATTTTTAGGTATATGTTATGGTAATCATTTATATTATTGCGATGATGAAACATTTGTTAAACAAATTTCCGCTAAAATGAATTATGAAAAAAGTGATAATTTCTTTGACTTTGACGCATACGATAAATCTAAAAATTATGAAGACAAACGTGAGTATGAAATTATTGAAACTCCTGATTTAACAGACTTGTATTTAGATATGTTTGAAGAAGACAACACATTAAAAAAAGTAAGATTACAAGATGGTAAAATTGTATCTATGACGCAAGGTAATAAAGTGATTTGTGCTAATCCAGAAAAATCTATGATGGAAGAAATACTTGGAGACACCTTTAAAAATGAAAATACTACCATTCTTGGACTTCTTGAATTAAAAGAATATTTACCACAACACATTTGCGAAGAATTACCGATGTCTAATTTTAATAAAGAAGTATTTGATGCTATTTCTAAACACGGGAATATTGTAAAAACATACAAAGCCCAAGTAGAATGTAAAGTTCAAGCACATTACGATATTAATAAATGTAGAACTGATTGTATAATGAATAATAGATTAGGCGATTATGAATTATTTAATGTAAGTTGTGATATTAAACCTTATTCAGGACGATTACAAAAAGGAATTTATTATATAGAAACTGATGATGAAGATTTCTTTATGAGAGGAAATACTTGGTATTCAAGTGATTACTTGAAGTATGCTAAAAAAGAAAAAATTAAATTTAATATTAAATATGAACTTATTGCTTCAAGTGTATTAAATCACGATTATTTTAAAAAATTTATTATTTACATTACAGAAAAATACCCTAATCATTACAAACACATAGTAAATAAAATGATTGGTATGTTTGGTAAAACGCATTCAAAAGTTAAGTCTGGATATATTGAACCCGATTTTGATTTAGCAGTTGCTTACTTCTGGGATAATAACGAAGAAGGAATTGGTTTTAATGGAGATGTAAATGTTGATAAAAATATATGGAAAAATTTAAAAGGTAAAAATTGTAATATTGATACTATGTATTTACGAGATGGAACAAAACATTATAAAGTAGAAACAACAGAATATAAAACTTTGTATCAAAACAATATGTCTATATATAATAAAATATTAGAAAACGAATACATTAGATTATATGAACTTAAAAAACGTGTTGGAGGCACTTTAATTCAAATCAAAACAGATGCTATAATTGTTGAAGGTGATTATAACCGAATTAAATGTGATAATTGTATTGGTGGTATTAAATATGAAAAATATTATGCTGATAAATTATACATAAATGAAGAAGAACGTAAAGACGAATACACACTTGATACTGATATAACTTGGAATATATACAAAGAAAATAAAGATTATACTACAAAAGCGACTGAAATATCTGGTAGTTATTTAGTTACTGGTCTTGCTGGTTATGGTAAAAGTCATCTCGTAAAATCATTACCCGAATACGACCTTGATACAACTATTAGATTAGGATTTACAAATGTATCAACAGAAAATCTTGCTGATGAAGACCACATATGTAATACATTAAACAGTTATTTTGGTATAGATTTTACAAATGGTAAATGTAGCGAAAAGAAAATGAAAAAATTACGTAATGTAAAATGTATTATAATTACAGAAATATTTATGTGTCCCAGTTATATTATGTCGTATCTTGATAAAATTAAAATTGCTTTTCCAGATATAAAATGGATAGTAGAAGGTGACCCAGAACAATTGAGACCAGTAAAAGAAGAACATATTAATTGGTTAAATTCTAAAATGTTTAATAAATTATGTGATGGTAATTTAATTAAATTGGTGTATAATAAAAGAAATGACGAAACTAAAAATTACCACAGAATATTTAAACATCAAGAGTTAGACAAAGAAAGATACACATTTAGACCACCACAGCGTATAAATATTTGTAGAACAAATCAAATGAGAGTTAAGATAAATGATATGTGTATGGATAAAGAAAACTTTTGTAAATTTATTGAAGCAGGAGAAGGTGATAAAGAACAAGACATTTACCTATCTTTTGATACTCCTATTATGTGTATTAAAAATAATAAAAAATTAAATATTAAAAATGGTTCTATGAAATTTGAACTTACCAATTTTGATGAGAAATACGTTTATGTAAATGACCTTCAATTTACTGACGCAGAGTTTATGAAACATTTTGTAGTTGCTTATGCTATGACTAATCATAAAGTTCAAGGCATTACCATTAGACAACCATATAATATTTATGAATGGAATAAGATGGACACTCGGGCGAGATATACTGCTTATTCAAGAACCGCTGACGCTGAATTTGTTAGAATAATAAATTAATTAAATTGTAAATTTTATAACTTAATTAATCACAATCTACCTGTAATAAATTTAATATATCTTTCATTTGCTTCTTGTTCTTTAATTATTACCCAGCAACATTTATGATATTCTCTCGTAGCCCAATCAGGGTGAGACTTACCATTCTTTCTGGCTGTTCCAATTGATTTTAAAGGTTTATCACATTTTAGACAATTAGGCATCTAAATTATATTAATATATATCTATATTTTTTTTCTACGAAATTAACCACATTTGTTTATGTTTATCTATGTCCCACATTTTAAACTTTGTAAGGTCAATCTCATTTAAAGATATATCTACTTCTTCATCTGTTATAGTTATAGTATTACCAGCAATATCATTAAACCAATCTACACTTTCTTTAAGGTATATAGCCCATTCTAAATCAGTTTTTCTCATACGATATATACCTTTAACACCAAGACTTTTTGCTTTTTTAATTAAGTCTTCTCTCAACATTTATATATTATATTTAGAAAATAATTCTCTAAATAATTGTCTATTTTTCTAAATTTAAAATCTAATGTATATTATATAAATGTCTGCCGAAGAAGAAGAAATCCCCGTAGAACCTATTGATGTATTATCACCTGAAAATGCTAAACCAACTAAACTAAATAAGAACGGAAAGCCTCGCAAAGTATTATCACCAGAAGCATTAGAAAAACTCCGTTTAGCAAGAGAGAAAGCAAACGCTATACGAAAAGAAAGTTATACAAAGAAGTTAGAAGATAAGGTAGAGAAACTTAAAGCACCAAAGACACTTGAAAAAGAAATTAAGGAAGAGGTTGAAGAAGAAATACCAGAAAAAGAAATCGTTAAAGCACCTAAACCCAAAGGTAAAAAGAAGACTAAAATTATAGTAGAACAGAGTAGCGATGATAGTGATGAATTTGAACCTAATGATAATGTAGTATTTGTTAAAAGAGTTTCAAGAAAGAAGAAAGAAGTTCCAGTAGTTCCAGTAGTTCCAGAACCGCAATTACAAATGGAACTACCGCCTCCAGAACCACCAACAAGACCGCCACCAAGACAATTAACACCACAAGAATTAGCATTAAAAAACCAGTATAATAATATGTTTAGTGGTGGGTTTATGAATAAAAGAAATTACTATTAAATTAAAATATTTTGTATTAGTAAATGAAGACCAGTAAAGTTAAAGGGTTGGAAATTATCCCTCCTAAAAGTGAGAGCGGTTTATATACAACAGATACTTTTATGCCTAAAATGCATCAGGTTTGTATTGCTGTAGGCAAGAGAGCATCGGGCAAATCTACCGCTATAATTAATCTTATTGAGAGAATGAAATTTGACTATGTTATTGCCGTTAGTCCTACTATGAATTCTAATAAAGAACTTATGGATAGATTAAAGATAGAACACGTATTTGAAGATGTAGATGACCCAAGCGTTATTGATAATATAAAAGACATCGTTAAAAAAGAAGCAGAAGATTTAGAGAGATACAAGGAAGAAGTCAAACGATACAATAAATTAATGACTGACCTTAAAGATGGTAAGTATATGGACGATGACCTCCTTTTACAGTTCTTTAGTGATGAAGGTAATTTTATAAAACCAACTCACAGATGGAATGGAGAGAAACCAAGAATAGCAGTAATATTTGATGATATGCTTGGTTCAGGCATCTATTCAAGACCACGTAAATTAAATGGTTTATCCACATATTCAAGACACGTGGGGCAACTGAAAGAAGGGGGAGCAATCGGCGTAAGTTTATTTTTTATGATACAATCTTTCAAGTGCCAAACTGGTGGATTAAATAAAGTCATTAGAAATCAATGCACTACTATGTTATTATTTAAAACAAAAGATAGACAAGAAATGAAAGACGTTGCTGAAAGTGTATCGGGAGAGATAGGTGAAGACATCTTTAATAGAGTATATGATACTTCAATTGGCGATGGGTCAAATTATCCGTTTCTCTTTATTGACCTACATAAGAAGAAAGAACACCCGAGTATGTTTCGTAGAAGATTAGATGAATTTATAATACCAGATAATTTAGAATAAAATAAAATGTTTGTATTATATAAACTATGGCGAGAAGTGGTGTTTTAGCAGACCAAGCAATTAAAGAAAGATACCCAGAATTTTTCCCAATAGATATTGGAGGTCAAGAATTTCTACACGGCATCAATTTAGATAAACACATTTTCAAAGGTATTAAAGTTTCAAGAACCCCAAAGCATAAAAATGTATCTCGTTTTCCTATTAATGATTTAGCGAATTTTGCGAGTATATCCGCTCCACAAAGAAAGCAAAAAGCCCAGTTTGATGCTATTATGAATTACAGAAAGAGTATAGGTTCAACTAATTTTAGTGAGAATTTAGAGACTGCTTTTGCTGGAAGACTTCAAGCCGATTACATACCAACACTACCAAGACCCGCTGAATATGGAGCAGGTGGAGTTCAAGTAGCACCTACGCTTTCATTAGGAAGATTTAACCGCAAAGAAGGACAAGACGTTTATTCTAATGTAGTTCCTGGTTCAAGAAGTTACATTTCAGCACGAATGAGAGCCACATTAGCGAATTTAGCAAGCGGCGATGAATTATTAAATTTAAATGATACAATCGCACCAGGAGGTTTTAATCCAAGAGGCGGACAACTTACAGATGATTACATACTAAATAAATTAAATAAAAATTACAGAGATAATCCAGATGAATTAAATATGATTGAGAGAGCGTATCACGCATCAGGAAAACAGCACATTTTACCAATAGAAATGACACCTGAAAATAGTATAACCGAAAATATGTTTGAAAATCTTGAAGAAGAAAATTTATAAAATTTAATTGTAATATTTAGAAAAATAAAATATTATGTATATATAAATGAGTATTCCACTTGAAGTTGAAGGTCTTGAGAGAAAACAACACGAAAATCCATTTAATTATACCGAAGACCAATTACAGGAGAAGCAATTAGCACTAAAAACTATGAAAGATTTATACCCAGATGTCCCACCTTTTTATGCTGAAATTGTATATGACCTTTGTAAAAATAACACACCAGAAGAGATAGACATTATTAAAGAAAAAATTAACAATACCCCAAGTAAATATGTTATTCCAAAAGTTTTAGAATTTAATAAATAAATAAAATAAAATCTATTGTATATATTAAAAGATGTCTTTACAAACCTCCAGATTTCAAGGACAGGAAATTGTTAATAGTTTTAATATCTTTATAGATACTGAAAAGAGTTCTTTAGTAGGTGACCGCACTTCGCAAGGTGATGATACTAAAATACATTTTGAAGGTCAAACTATTGAGGCTAAAGATGGTGAATTAATTAGAATTAGTCTGCTTAATTTTACTATGTTTAACAATACTTATATGGTAAATCAAAATAATGGTAGATTTAATATTCGTGGAACTGATGGAACTGCTTTTAACGAAACTGTAAGTATCGCTCATAAAAATTATCTTAATTTAAAAGACCTCGCAACGGCATTCGCTACAAGTGTAGCAACAGAACTCACCTCTCAAACAGTAGCGTCCTCATTTGAACTTACTTCAATTGCTCCAGCCACTACTACTATGGGTTCTACCGATGACCGACTTTTAGAAATAACTTTAACCGCTAAAAATGTTGGTGGTTCTACTATCGCTCACGGACTTACAGAATTACATATTCAAATACCCGAAAGTGTAGGAGACGCTTATTGTCTTTTAGGAGGTCTTCGTCAAGATGATACTACTGATACTGATTTTAATAGTCTTATAGTCACAGCAGCCAGTATTGCTTCGGGTGCTACTACTGTTACAATACAAGGTTATTTCCCAATGCAAAGATTAACTGACCCGTATGTATATCTTCGTTGTAATAACGCCCAGAATGGTTTAGAGATGTCTGTATTATCTAACGACAGAGGCAGATATAATGCTGATATAATTAATAGCGACATACTCGCAAAAGTTTTCAAAGATGTTGAATATATATCTTATAATTCTGCTACTGGTGATGAATACTTTATGAATTTACAGCAACGTAAGTTGTCTAATTTAAGACTTTTCTTAACAGACAGCAAGGGACGTAAATTAGGTCGTCTTTCATCTCAACGAGATTTAGGGACTGCCGCAGGGAAAGAAACCGCTGGTGAATTTGATAATAAATTTCAATCTACTTTAGGCAATTTATACTTTACAGCAGTTCTTCGTGTTGATATAATTAAAATGTTTGAACCAGCAAAACTACAAAGTGTAGGAGTAAAACCTCCGCCTAACGCCAAAGAAAGCCAATCTGTATTAACCTGGCAGAATTACGGACAACCAAAATACTAAATTTAATTTCACATTTAATTCATTTTTATTTTCATTTTTAATTTAATTAATTTAATTTTTTATTTAATTTAATTTAATTTAATTTAATTTAATTTATTTTATTTTTTTTATCTTGTATATATTATAAAAGTAATGGCAGGTGTCCTTCCGAGCAACGTAAGTTTTTTTATGCAGCGCCTGCAGGGTGTATCTACCTCGCAGTTTAAGGTGTTTCCGCAGTCAAGCGACGACGCTACTTCGGGTAAGATTATTAGATTTGAAATGCCTTCAAATAGTTTAGTAAATCTCAAAAATACCCGTATGTTTTTCAATGCCGTCACTGTTGGTGCTGGTGCTTCGTTGCCTAACGACATATCGTCTCTTGTAGAACGTGTTGCTGTATATATGGGTGGAGTTTTAGTCCAAAATAATTTCCAACATTATAATGTCCTCAAACACACAAAAGCGGCAATCAAACCTTCTTACTGTAATGCGGCACTCGGTCACCCCAATATAGTTCGTGCTAAATCGTATCACGACGGTTCTACTTTCGGTAATACCGACCCAGAGGCGTATGCTGATAAAGACGACCAGTTCTGTATTGATAACTGGGAAGGACTACTTGGGTCAATTGAACCAAGCATTCTTGATACTGGTATTTGCCCACAGATTACAATTGAAATTACCCTTGCCGACGATACTGTCTGTCCTATTAGTGCGGGTCGTGTATTCCCCGATGGTGCTGGAACATCCGCCGACAATTTTGATAAAGTAGGTTCGGGTAATCCAACTTACAAGTTGTCCAATATTACAATGCAAGTTGAGGTTCTTGGTATGGCTACTTCGGTTTTAGACCAGATTGTAGAACAGCGTATCGCCTCGGTTGGCTACCTTTCGCTTCCCTTCAAGAATTACTACACATTCACCTCTACTCACACAGGCACTTCCCGTTTCAACGTCAATTCTGCCTCGTGGGATAGACTTTGGTTGGCTTATCGTCCTTCCACTTATTCGGCGAAGGCAGCACCCGCAATCGCCACGGGTTACAAGGTAGGAGGTGATGCTTTCGTTGGTGCGTCGGGGACTGCTACGACTACTACTGTTGATGTTGGACTACCCCAGTATGACGCTGGTGGTGTTCTCGGCACTAACGAAGAGAAATACCTTTCCAAATACTTCCAGTTCAAGCAACTTCTCGCTGATGCGGACACTCCTGCTTACCATCAGTTACAGGTCAATTCCGCTTCTGTTCCCGCTTACCGTATGACTACACCAGAGGCTCTATCAATGACCTTCGGTGCTGTTGATGGTGAGAAAAACAAGATGCTTACATTAGACCAGTATAAAAAAGATTATTTCGTTCAGTGCTACCGATTTTGCCTTCCCGAAAGCGATTACAATAGATTAGCAAGTGGTCTTGATACTCGCAGCGTATCCGCTATGGGTTCGGTAGAAACTGAAGGTATTGCGTCTTCTAATCTAACTATGTTCGCTGAATGCACTGCTGAACTCCGTATTGGTTCTGGACGTGCCATAGAAATTATTTCGTAGATGAAAATAAAAATGTAATAAAAATAAAAAAATGTAATAAATAAATGTTTAAAAAATAAAATATTTACTTATTATAAACTATGGTTGATGCGATAGGTATGTATGCGGGAATTAAACCCCTTAAAAACGCTCGTGAGCCAAACTTTAGCGATATGAACCCAGCAATGAATATGTTTGTAGAAAAAAACAATATGGTTCGTAATCATATGCCTGGATACTTTACTGTTCCAAGTAAGACACAGCCAGAATTTAACGATACTTTATTTAGAAGCACTTTGAAACAAGTATTACCAGTAAAAGGTGATATTAATTCTGTTCGTTATGGTCGTGTAGAATTACCCAAAAATGACTACGCTTATCCCTCACAAGGTTACGCAAGACATCAAAATTTAGGATTAGCAACAGATAATCACAAGCCGATGAACCTTCCGGTGATGCCTCTTGCTGGATTTTATAATCCTGATATGGTTAATGTTTTAGGCAATCTTGTTTAGACATAAATTTGAATTACACTTTCTTCATATAACTCTCCTTCATCTTCGTAATCAACTTTAAAACCCTTACCATAATATAATCCTTCTTTAACTCCTTCTTCTGTTAATTCACTTTGATAATAATAATGTTGATTATTTTTTACCCAAATACCAATAATTTCATTATGCTCTCCACTAATATTAACAGGAATAAGAACACCAACAGCAATATCAGTCATCGTTATTTATTATCGTCTTAAAAATAAAAAATAATTTTTATCAATTTTTTTTTAAAGTTTATTTTTTAAATAATTATTTTTTATTTTTCACTTCTTCTTAAAATATCCCCTCGGCAAATCATTATATAAGTTTTTATAAAACTCTTGCTTTTTATCAAACCAATCCATCGTGTAATCTTTATCCCATTCTTCTGTGTCGTCCTCTCCTTTTCTCATATAAACATTAATCGCATTTTTATCTTGATTAGTCTTCTCCTCGTCGGTTAATTGTTTAAAAGCATCAACACCTTTTCTGTATTCTTTATAGTCCCTGTTATAAATCCCCGCCCAAATAGTAATCTGTGCTTTCATAATCTTGCGACTTTTCTTCTCATTAACATCTTTTATTTCTTCATATGTTTTAGTCAAATAGTCATAAGAGTTCTTTGCGAACATTTTAAACTTTAAGATTAGTTGAGTGTTATTCATCTTATTAGTCGGTTTTATATTCGCTTGGTTTTTAGGATATATATTTTTTTGTAATTTTTTTTATCAATTTTTTTTTTAAAGTTTATTTTTTTTTTAAAGTTTATTTTTTATTCATTATCAACCCAGTAATCATTATATACACAATTCGTTCTCGCAACAAAATCATAATTTTTTATATTTTTAGTTTTACTATTAGTATAATGTTGAAAATATCTTTTTATAACATATCCATCTTCATCAATCGCTACATCATAACAATTTAAATCTTCTTTTCTTTCGTGTGGTTCTCCCCAACCTCTCATTACATAAAAAGCATTATCACAATTCTGTTTCATATTCAAATAAATACATTCTCCTTCTTTCCAATTGTAATGTTTTTTAATTTCTTCAATCCAAACCATATTATTTTTAATACTATAATTATGTCCGCAATCATCGTCTATATCTATCTTTATTTCTGTTCCATCATTTTCTTTATAAATCCATTCACTATTTTCATCTTCCCAAGTAATCATAAAATAATCTACTTCTTCGTCATATTCGCACTTGTATTGTTTTTTAAACTTTAAGATTAGTTGAGTGTTATTCATCTTATAATATATTATGTGTAGTGTCCTTATTAATTTCTATAAAATAGAATTTTTTAATATTTATTTTTTTTTGTAATTTTTTTAATAACATATTAAGTCTAAAATTAGACGTAATGTGTTGTTAATAATTCAAAGCGGAATTAACACGCTTTTTTCATACGGGGGGGTATATGGCGGAAAATATAAAAATTAATATTTTGTAGAAATAGTTTGTTCCTACAAAAAAATGCCACAAAATATTTTGATGGAATAAAAAATAATTTTAGGGGACTTCACCTATACTCACTC
>Ga0308006_10000374_pt1 | contig 17926 bp, 21 predicted proteins | sample Neamet69_FD_203150 | JGI IMG/M metagenome (GOLD analysis project Ga0308006, IMG submission 203150) | Marine microbial communities from water near the shore, Antarctic Ocean - #69 | ecosystem: Environmental > Aquatic > Marine > Unclassified | place: Southern Ocean | collected 2014-06-07 | reverse complement strand
GGCACAGTAACACCAACATCAAGTGATACATTCACCAATAAGAGTGGAGCAATATCACAATGGACAAATGATGCAGGATACTTAACAGCAGAGACTGACAGTCAAACACTAAGCTTTGCAAGCCCCAACTTAACTATCAGCAATGGCAACAGTGTTGACATAGGTAACATAACTGCAACAATTGATGGAGGAACATATTAATGAGCACAATTAAATTAAAAAGAGGTACTGGTAGTCCAGCAGGAAGCCTAGTAACTAATGAAGTAGCAATGGACACAAGTGCTAAGAAAGTATATGTTTCAACAGACGGAACAAATGCAGTAGTACTAGCAGACAGCACTGAAACATTCTTAGCTGACGCAACTGATTTTGTTGTAATTAATTACAACACAGAGTTAACTGGTGAGAACGGAAACTTCAGTGATCCAATTCTTAAACTTAGCAATGACTTAAACGGTTACAACAGAACCCAACTGATTCTTAATAACTCAACTGATGATGTTAGTGCAATTAGTGCATACATTGGTGGACCAGCATCAAATTACATACATGCATTGACAATGGATCCAAACAATGATGTACCAGGCAACACAGCAGCAGATGGCAGTGGCACACCTTGGGCAACATGGCCAGGTGATTATGGCTTCTATCTAAGTAAAGAGATTCAAGACCAAGATGACATTAAAATGCAAATCAAATCATTTGGTGGACCATTAACAATTGAGGCAGGCGGTAATGGTGAAATTGGTTATGGTCCACAGAACATTGAAATAAAAGGTAAGCGTCTTATAGTAAGTCCAAATGGAGATACACACGCTACGTTTACTGACACTGGTACAAACATTACAAGTAACGTTGATATTATTAACTATGGCCTTGATGATGGAACAGTTCCATTAACAGTTAGAGTAGATTCAGATGGCAATGATGCAGTAGTAGCAGACTTTCTAAATGAAAGTTGGGATCAGGAAGTTGGAGCTCTGATTAGACTTGGTGCAACTGATGCAGGTGACAAGTACTACAACAATATGATTGACAGTAGATATACAGGTTCAGAGAAGAGACTAACCTTTAAGGGATTAAGTGATGATGCAGCAGATGAATACCCAATGTGGAGTATGCGTTATGTTACAGCAGACAATTCAATTAAGCATTCTGTATTTGGACAACTGTTCCAGGAAGTTAACACAGACACATACAGTTCAAACCAATTCTTAACTGGTACAGTTCCAACTGGCGGTGATGATTATCATAATTTCTTAGCTTGCAACTTAGACTTTGGCGCAAACGCAATACCAGATGGTGCATCAGGCAACCAGTCATTTAGTGCTGATAATACAGCAACAGGTGCGGTAGCTGTTGGTAAAATTACAGCAGTGTATGGCACTGATGATACTGACAACACAATGAAACTTACTGTAGACAGACATGACTACAGTGATAGTGTAGCCATGGGTATTAACTTTAAACATGCATATGTACAAGTACCATTTAAATATCAGCCTTACAGTACTACAGAAAGAAACGCTTTGTCAGTTGATTCAGGTTCAGTAATATGGAATACCACAGATAGTAAGCTACAAGTATGGACAGGTAGCGCATGGGATAATATGCACTAAGGGAGTTTAGCATGGAAGATAAAACAGAAGACAAACAGAAAGCTGTTATGGGACGCCCTAAAAAAGAAATAGATGCAAACGTGTTAATGAAGTTATGTGAGATTCAATGCACAGTCAAGGAAATGGCATTTGTATTAGGTGTAAGTGTAGACACGCTAAACAGGAACTATAAAGAAGAGATCCAAATTGGCAAAGCACAGGGCAAGATTGCATTACGTAGAGCACAGTGGCGTAACGCAATAGAGAAGAGTAATCCAACTATGCAAATATGGCTAGGTAAGAATATTCTACAACAAACAGATGCACCACTAGATGATGATGCAAGCAACATACTGCCATGGATGGATTAACATGAACAAGGACTGGACAGAAGTTACAAAGCGTAACAGTGAAGATATTACTTCAATTAAGAATGCAATTGATACAATAAAGAACAACCACTTGCATCACATTGAAACAGATGTAGCTGGTGTTAAAAAAGATCTTGATCATCTCAAAGCTGATTTGACTAAACAAGATAAGAAGATAGATAAGATGGACAACCGTATTTGGTGGGTCCTTGGAATCTTAGTAGTATCAACAGTAATAGGAATGGTTAAGGCAAGCGCGTTATAACAGCCAACAACTCAACAAGGAAACGTACAATGAAAAAACATATGAGTAGTAAAGAACATGATGCTTACATGAGTCAACCCCGCACTGGACTCAAGCGTCAAGAGATGACAACATTGCATATACAAAATGGTAACCTGCGTAAGACTACAGTAACAAGAGTATTCTTTAACAATGGTGAATACTTAGACAGTGAAAGTACTGAGACTATTTGCAATGCCACTGAGTAAAGTACAAAAGATAGTTAGTGATGATACAAGCCGCTTCAAAGTAGTAGTGGCAGGTAGACGTTGGGGCAAGAGTCATTTGAGTATGAATGAGATGGCAAAGTTTGCACGTTATCCCAACAAGAAGATATTCTATGTAGCACCAACGTATAGACAAGCAAAGCAAATCCTTTGGGATGATCTTAAAGCTAAGATGACACAGTGCCGTTGGGCTAAGAAGATCAATGAAAGTGATTTAACTATTACATTAGTTAATGGAAGTAAGATACATTTACGTAGTGCTGACAACCCAGATAGTTTACGTGGTATATCAATTGACTTCCTAGTAATGGATGAAGCAGCAATGATTGATCACAAGACATGGACAGAAGTATTACGTCCAGCATTATCAGATAAGAAAGGACACGCACTCTTTATTACAACACCAAAGGGACGCAACTGGATATTTGATTTATGGACTGGAGCACACAGTCAACCTGGTTGGCAAAGCTATCAGTTCACAACGTTAGATGGTGGACAAGTAGAACAAGAAGAGATAGATGCGGCACGTGGTGACCTTGATGAGAAAACATTCAATCAAGAGTATTGTGCTACATTTGAATCATATGCAGGTATGATATATTATAACTGGAATCCTAGTGTGCATGTAACACCGCATCCTAATCCAGAACTACCACGCAATGAAATATTGCATGTTGCAATGGACTTTAACGTAAGCCCATTAGTTGCAGGTATTGCAAGAGTTAACGGTGATGAGATACACTTTATAGATGAGGTTGTTATGCAAGGCTCAAACACATATGAGATGGCAGAAGAACTAACTAACAGATATCCCAACAACCGTATATGGGTTTATCCAGACGCAAGTGGACAAGCACGTAAGACAAGTAGTAATACAAGTGACCATAACATACTTAGACAAAGTGGTTTTACGTTAAAGGTTAAAAGTATCAACCCTCCTGTAAAGGATAGGATTGCAGCATTGAACGCTAGTCTTAAGAGCGTAGATGGTACTGTAAGAATACGTGTTAATCCAAAGTGCAAAGAAACTATTAAATGCATCAGTGGACAAACATACAAAGAGGGAACACAGATTCCAGATAAGTCAAGCGGGTTAGATCACTTGAATGACGCAGTTGGTTATCTAGTACATTGGATTAATCCAATTAGACGTCCAGTAATACAGAACAAAGGTCCAGAATTATTTGGACATTTTTAATGGCATAAATAAACATAATGCCTGACAGATTGATCCCTGTCAATACTACGTACCTGATTCAGTACTAGATGCCCCACAACAACCTATATAGGGAAGACACATATTATGAAGACAGTAGAACAATTAGAACAAACGCATGAGAACTATGCAGAGATAGCCAGACAGGCTACGTATCACTATAAGAGTTGGTTGGGTGGAGAAACTTACAAAAGCGGAAGCTACTTAACACAATACTTAGGTGAGAGCAGTGCTCCTGGTAATCAATACGCAAAGCGTATTAACAGTACACCGTTGGATAACCATGTAGCAACTACAATAGACATATACCGTAGTTTCCTATTCCGCACATTACCTAAACGAGAACTTGGCGTACTAATAAAGAACCCACTTGTTAAGCAATGGCTTACAGACACAGACCAAGAAGGCCAAGGCATGGACAGTTTCTTAAAGACTGCAAATGATTTAGCTATGTGCATGGGTAGTGCATGGATACTTGTAGACAAACCAAGTTACAAAGTAGAAACACAAGCAGAAGAGATTGCACTTGGCATCCGTGCTTATGCTAACGTTTACATTCCACAGAATGTTTTGAACTGGTACTATGAACGTAACGTTGGTGGTAAGCTAGTATTGAAGCACATCAAAGTTAGAGAAACAGACAACACAGACTCTACAGTATTCACATGCTGGTATGAAGACTATGTTGAGAAGTACACAGTAAGCAAGAATGGTGATGGAACACTAGCTGGTATAACTGATCATGAAGTATATGACAACCCATTAGGATACGTTCCTTTTGTATTCCATGCTCCATTGAAGTCACCTGTTAAAGGTGTTGGAACAAGTTTAGTTGCTGATGTTGCAAACCAACAGAAGTTTATCTACAACTGTTTAAGTGAAGTTGATCAAGCTATCCGTGTTGGTACACACCCAACATTAGTTAAGACTCCAAGTACAGAAGCTAACGCTGGTGCTGGTGGTATTGTAACTATACAGGATGATATGGATCCAGGTTTAAAGCCTTACTTGCTTGCACCAACAACAGCAGCAGTTGATGCTATATTGCGCACAGTAGAGAAAGCAGTAGAAGCAATTCAACGCATGACACATACAAGTAGTATACAAGCTACAACTGGCTCACCAATGTCTGGTGTTGCTTTACAAACAGAACGCGCTTTGCTTAATGCTAAATTGAATGACATTGCAGACACACTTAAAGAAACAGAAATTATGATGTGGAACATTTGGTTGGATTGGCAAGCAATTACTAAGCCAGATGACTTCAGCTTAGATTATCCAGAAACGTTTGATATGCGTGATGAACATCTTGAAATGGCATTCTTACTACAAGCACGTAGTAGTGGTGTAAACAACCCAGCGTTCCAAAAAGAGATTGACAGACAAATCATTGCACTGGTTGTTGATGATGTAATAATACAAAGTGAAATACTTGAAGACATTGATGACGCTGACGTTGAAACACATCAAATGGTTGGACCAGATGGTGATGTTGTAACTGTAGCAAATACAGATGATCATCAACAACTTGTAGACATTGGGTATGTGAATATATAATGGCCTTTAGTACAAAGAGACATGACAAGGTAATAACAGACACACTTGAAGATATACAAGCAGGTGTGTTTGATAGTATCAAAGCATTAGAGAATGAAGTAGCAGACTTAATAGCAATGGGTTACAACGCACAAACAATACGCCCAGTTGTGTTAGCTGCATTCCGTAAATGGAGCAGTGCAGCTAAAACAGCAAGTGCTCCTGTTACAGACTTGAGTGCCAATTGGTTAGTAGAGACTGGCTTCTCTCCAGGTCCTGTTGATTTACAAGCACAGGAAGTATTAGCAGAACAAACAGCTAACGCAATAAGTAACACAGTGGACAGCAATGCAGAGAACATATTACAAATCATTGCATTAGGTGCCGCTAGTGGATTAGCATTAGATGTTGTTACAGGACAAGTACGTGGACGCATCAGTGGTGTACAAATGGAAAGCAATGATCCAGAAGTACGTAGACAACAACGCAAACTTAATAAGTTAATGCGTACTGGAGCTACAGCCGCAGAGCTTGCTGCTGTTACAGCTAAGATACGTAGACTAACACCTACTATTAATAGTGCTAACAGTGTAAGAGATCAAGCTTTGAAAACTGTAAGTGACAGTGTAATGAACTTTGATGGAGCATTTGCTGCAGGTGTAGCAACACGCAACAATGTAAAGAAATGGTTGTATGCTGGTGGACTAATGGAAACAAGTAGACCGTTCTGTATACAAATGATTGGCAGTGAACTTGACAAAGATGAAATTGATTCAATATGGAGTGGACAATGGGCTGGAAAAGAGCCTGGTGATCCAATGACAGTAAGAGGCGGGTATAATTGCCAGCATTACTGGGTTCCAATAGTTGAAGAAGATGATGAGATTTAAAAGTGATAAATAAACATATAGAGATATATAAGTAGGTCACATAAGTGATCCTAAACCCCAACTTAAAAAAAGGATATTGACATGACAATGAATGAAACTCATGGTATTACTGACACAACAGATACTGGTAACGTTGATGCAGGCCAAAGTATAGAATCCCAGGTTGATACCGCTAAGACATTTACACAAGAAGAAGTAAATGAATTAATTGGTAAACGTGTTGCCCAAGTTAACAAGAAATTTGACGGCGTTAACATGGAAGAATACAAAGCACTCAAAGGTTTGAAAGAACAGATTGAGGAAGAGTCACTGATCAAGAAAGAAGATTTCAATGGTGTACTAAAGAAACAACGTGAGAAGTCAGATGCGGAAGTATCAAGACTACGCGGTGAACTTGAAACTATTAAAATTGATGGCGCACTGATTAATGCTAGCAGTAAAGCAAAAGCAGTAAGCCCAGATCATGTAGCTCAACTATTGAGAAAGAACATTAGACTAGACGCAGAAGGACACGTAGTTGTTACTGACGCGGAAGGAAAAACACGTTATACGGACAACGCGGATCTTATGACAGTTGACCATTTAGTTGAAGAGTTCTTATCAAGCAACCAGTATTTTAAAGCTGCTGGCCCAAGTGGCACAGGTAGCTCAGGTAATACTAATAACGTAGACCAACAGAGTTTGGATCTATCACAACTTGACATGAACAATCCAGAGCACAGAAAACTCTACACAGAGATGAAGAAAGCTGGGACTGTTTAAATTAAAAATAACATTTTTTAGGAGAATATAAAAATGGCATACGCAAATGAATATGGATCAGGCATTAACTTAACAGCCCTTATGGTCCCAACACAGGCCGCTACAGTTTTTGCGGCCCAGGAAGCATCACTCTACCTACCAGGTCTTTTAGTTCCTGTAGTACAAGTAGCACAAGGTTCTGCATCAGCACAAATTGCTGTAATGGGATCAGTAACAGCACAAACTATCACCAACAACGGTGACGGCACACAAGAAACAGATCCAGGTGTTGACTTTGCACCACGTCTACCTGCTAACACTAGCAAGACTATTGACTTAGACTTGATTGCTTCACGCACAGTAATCCGTGATTTAGGTGGAGTTGATTTTAACAACTTTGGCCGTATTATGGGTAACAGTATTGCATCAGCAGTTGACGCACGTGTATCTGCTAAACTTGGCGCAATGACAGTAGTTGCACCTGGTGGCGGCGCACTAACTTTACTAGATGACTTGTACACAGCTATTGGCACAATCCGTGACAATGGTGAAACTGGTCCTTTGAATTGTGTTGTTTCTGCAGCTAAGTACGCAGACTTCATGAAAGTAATTGGTAACGTAGGCTTTGCAGGTTCAAGCACACAAAACGCAGCAATGCAAACAGGTCTAATTGGCGTAATTGCTGGTGTACCTTGTTATGTTAGCTCACACTTCAACGCAACTAACACTGGACTTACAACTCCAGACTTTGCAGTCTTCTCAGCTGATGCAGTACGCATGGCTACACAAGGCGGCGTTAAGGTTGAATTTGAACGTCAAGCATCTGCAGTTGGAACTTCAATTATAGCTTCTATTGCCTTTGGTGTAGACGTTATTGACGCAACACGCGGCGTAACTGTTGGTACAGCATAAGACAACCTAATTACTTAGGTATAGTTACGGGGCTTAGGCCCTGTAACTCACTACTACAGGAGAATATATAATGGCGTTTGCAAATAACCAAGACTTACAAAGATATGCACCAGAAATGTTTGAACAGGGAATTGATGATTTCACTGAGGAATTAGGTGAAGCACAAATTGATGTTACTAACATGATACAGTTCAAATGGTGGAATCAGCTTCATTCCAGAAGTCAGTTTGATAAAGTTAAACTAACTGATGCGCAATGGACTAAAGCAACTGTCTACAAAGCACTAGCCGCTTATATACTACCTAGACTTAGTACATTTAGACCAGAAGGTGATCCTTTCAGAGAGCAACTTACTTTTTATAAAGAACGTTTCTCAGAAGAATTTGATTTACAATTTGGACTTGGTATTGAGTATGATCTTGATGGAGATGGAACAGTTGAAGACAATGAAGTTGAACCATACGCACAAGATAGGTTGTATAGATAATGGCCCGCAGAGAAGACATTGTTAGTAAGTGCTTAAAATTACTAAAGGCGCAGCGTAGTGTTAAAATTGGTAAAGTTCAAAGAGATCCTATTGATCCCAATGAGTTACCAAAGACGGCATTCCCTGCAATATACTTAGAAACATCAGATGAAGAAATTATTGATGTTGCTGTAATGCAAGCTTCCAATGGTACTATCAGACAAGGTACACTGGAACTGAATGTTATACTAATAGTTGGTGGAATGCAAAGAGATAAACAGCGTAACATTGCTGTTGAAGCTGTAGAGAATACACTAATGGCAGACAGAACATTAGGTTCTTTAGTAGAAGATATAAGTCTTACAAGAGTAGAGACAGTAACAGCTGGTGAGAGCGCACCTTTTGCAAGCTGTAGAATGGTATTTGAAATAGAATACTGTTACCAAATAAAATAAACATATAAATTATAGGAGATTTATAACCATGAGTGAATGTTACACAGGTAAAGACGGAGCGCTATCAATTGATGGCACTAACGTTGCCATGCTTACCACATGGAGTGTTTCTCAGTCAGCTGAAACTATTGAATGTAGTTCTATGGGCGGAGACAACTGGAAGAAGAACGTTTCAGGAATGTTATCTTGGGAAGGAAGCTGTGAAGCCAACTTTACTGATACCACTACTAACGCGGCTAACGCTAACAACTTATCTACTACATCATTTGTAGCAGGTACTGAAATTGCGCTAGTATTTTATCCAGATTATGGAACTAGTCCAAACGTACAGTTCAGCGGTACTGCTATTATTAATAGCATTGAGAACGGCGCAAGCTTAGGTGATATCCAAACTGTTAGTTTGTCATTCACAGGAACAGGCGCACTTACTACAGTACTAGTACCTTAATAAGGAAACTAAAGCATGGCTAATTTCAAAACAAAAGCAGCAAAGAAGTTGGATCAAGAAATTGGTCATGCATTAGATAAGTACCAACAAGAATTATTTAAAAATCTTGTCAGACTAACTCCAATTGATACTGGGCAAGCACAAAAGGGATGGAGAGAAATATCCAAGATGAGCGCGCTCCTAGACACTAACAAGACACGGGTTGTCATAAGAAATGACGTACCTTACATACAAAGACTGGATGATGGCTATTCAAAACAAGCTCCACAGGGCATAGTCAAACCAGCACTACAAAAAACAAGGAAACCATAACATGAGCACTATTCTAAACAACGCAAAAAGCCACATGCAGTCAGTACTAGCGGGTGGACTAATCAAAATTGAAGTTCCATTGTGGAACACAGACATCTACTTTAAGCCAGCAAGCACATTTGCACAAGAACAAAAAGTAATTGAACTACATGCTAAAGGCAAGTTAGTTGAAGCACTAGTAGAAACTCTTATCATGAAGTCATTGGACGTTGAAGGCAACAAGCTATTCACTCAAGCAGACCGTATTGTATTAATGAGAGAAGTAGATCCTGAAGTTATCATTGACGTTGTAGGGCAGATGAATGACGCCAAGGAGGCGGCAAAAGAAGCCTTGGGAAACTAACCAAAGACTTAGACATTCTGTTTATTTTTAAAATAGCAGAAGGTTTAAGTCAGACCGTAGAATGGACAATGAATAACGTGAGTAGTATTGAAATGCAAGGTTGGGCTAAATACTATGAATATCAGGCAGACGCTGCCAAGGGAAAATAAACATGGCAACTCATAACATTACGCTGACAGCAACAGATAAAACTAAAGGTGCATTAGATAGAGTAGACAAAGGCTTAGACAAAGCAACAAGGCGTGCGTTAATATTCAAAGGTGCCCTTGGTATTGCTGGTGCTGCATTAATAGCATTAGGATCATTGAAAGTCTTTGGCACTGTAATTGATGACATGGACAAACTACAAAAGTCTGCGCAGAACTTAAACATTAACACTGACCTTGCATTTGCTAAATTCCAAGTCCATAAGAAAATGATGGAAGAGATGGGAATTAGTGCGGATGAATTTGACCGTGCAATGCGCAACTTAACAACCCGTATGGTAGAAGGCTTAAACGGCAATAAAGCATACGCTACAATAATGACTAAGCTTGGTGATAGTATATTTGATACTAATGGCAAGCTTAAAGATGCACCTGGATTGTTTGAAGCAGTAATGATTGCAATGCAAAACGGCACAATTGATATGACTGACGCACAGAAGATACTTGGTGTTATGGTTGGTCCTAAAATATTCAACGCAATAAAAACATTAACTGATCAAGGTATCAGTTTAGGTGATGCTATGACTCAAGTTTCAAAGAGTATGAATATACTATCTCTTGATGACGTTAAGAGAGCAGCAGACTTTAATGATGCAATGGGTAGACTTAAAGATTCCTTTACTGGATTCTTACAAGAAGCAATTATTCCATTTTTACCATACATGAAAACGTTTGTTGATGAGTTAGTTGCTAATGCACCTGGATACTTAGACAGATTCAAAGAAGCAATGGCTAAGTTAAAGCCAGTATTTGATGCGTTAGGTATTCTACTTGATACAGTAATAATTCCAGCATGGGAATCATTCAAAGAATTAGTAGGCTTTGCAGCAGATGGTATTATTAAGTTACATGAACAAAATCCATTATTAGCACAAATAGCTCTTGCTGTTACAGCAGTTGGTGTTGCTATGTTGTTATTGAATCCGTTTGCAGCAGTTATTGTTGGTATAGTTGCAGCTTGGGCGTTGTTAAAGCCAGCACTTACAATGATAGATGACTTTGTAGAATCAATGGGTGGATGGAGTACATTACTACTAGGTATGCCTTGGGAAACATTTACAAAAAATGTGTCTGATAGCATTGACAGTATAGGAACAACTATTACTACATTCTTTGACACTATATACACTGGCTTTATTGATGGCTTTATTGATGGTATGAATAAAATCAAAGAAGTAGCAATTGGTATTAAAGATGCTATAGTTGAAGTGTTTGATGAAATGGGTAAGAAGATAACTGCATTTAGTGAGAACACAGTTGGCAAGGTTGTAGAAGCCTGGGACTGGTTAGCAGAAGTAATGTATAAGAACTCAATTGGACCAGATATTAGAGACGCAATGATTGCATCATTTGCAGAAATGGACAAAGTAATTGTAGCAGGTACTAAGAAGTCAACTGAAAGCATTGCAACTGATTATGAAAGACTACAGGCAACAATGGCAGGCTCTGTAGACAAGATGAAAGACTCAAGTGGTAGTTTAGCAGACAAGATAAAATCAGACTTTGAGAAGATGAATGATTATATTGCTGACTTCAACAAGAGTTTCAATGACACACTAGTAGATGGACTTGTAGACGGAAACCTAAGCTTTGATACATTTGCAGGACTTTGGAAAGACACACTTAAAGACTTATTAAAAGATACACTAAATGGTGGAAACATGTTGTCTGATATTATGGGTAACATCTTTGGTAAGGGAAGTGGTGAGTTTGGAACTAGCTTTGGTGGATTTGATATAGGTAGCATATTTGGTGGATTTGGCGGAATTGGTGATGCACTAGGTGGCATTGGCAGTAGCGTAATGGACTTCTTTGGAGGCTTCTTTGCAGATGGCGGCACACTAGGCGCAGGCAAGTTTGGTATAGCAGGTGAACGTGGTCCAGAGATTATAACAGGACCAGCTAGAATCCACAGCAATGAAGATAGCTTTGGTGGATCTGGTGATTCAGCGCCAGCGGTAAATATAACTATACAAGCAATTGATACTCAAACAGGTACTGAGTTCCTGTTAAACAACAAGAAACAGATTGAAGGCATTATACAAAATGCTTACAACAGACGCGGCAAACAAGGAATCTATTAAGCATGAAAGCAATATTTACATACCCAGACAATCCATTTTACATTAATCCTGATTACTTAGGAAATGACACAGTAGGATTCCAAAAGCGCATCAAGGAGCTTAAAGACGGAACATATCATGATTGGGGCACAGCAACTGTCCCAACGTCTACAGTAGATGGACTAATGACTGATATAGGCACATGGTATGAATCATATCAAAATACTGCTAGTCCAAACATCTCAAGACATGCAATGTGGCTTAATCCATTAGTTACACAAACGTTTGAAACTATACCAGAAATGATAGTTACAAATTTAAGCACAAGTATAGTTGGTGGTAGAATGTATTCAAAATATGATTGTGTAGATCATAGATGGAAAGCACATGCAGATGCACCAATTGAAGCCCGTTATGATCAAGAAGGTTATATCAGAACTCCGTACATGGATTATCTAACTGACACTTCAATCAAAGAAACATACAGCAGTGGCAATCCTAAGTATCCACCTGAGATACATTATGGAGCAGTTGAATTTATGCACAGATATGATGAAACACTGGGCGTGCCTGGGTGTAAGATAAGATTAGTTAACAGCTCAGCATTTGTTGACAGTGATCTTATTAAACTTTCAAACACATTAAGTGAAGCACATGACACTGGAACAATAAACAGTACTAGCACAGACTTCTATTGCAATATGCATGGCCCGTACACAATTGAACCATACACAGATGCAGGATTAACTACACTAGCAACACTAACTGAAAACTATTGGGGTCCAGCTATAACTTATAGTTCAACACCAGCAGGAAGTACAATTGGTATAACTGGTGATCCAGATGACTTTGATACAGAATCTAAAAGAATATTAGAGGGTACTTGGTCATTTGTTAGAGTAACAGTTACAGTAACAGACGCTGGTTCAGCTCCTGGATTAACACTAACAAATAACTTAGTAAATGGAGCATTAAGCACTACATTAGATTACAAAGCAGAGTTTTTTGCTAGAATAGAAAGCGGTGTTGTTGTATTATATATTGACCGTGAACTGGACATACCAGCAACTATTACTCCAAGTCAGTCAACTGGTACATTTGACTATACTATACAAGTTGTTAACTTGGCTATGTTGCTAGCAGATGATGACATGATTAGTAACGTATTTACACCATACACAATAGCACTAGCAAATAGTAGTATATTCCGTTTACTTGAATTAGATGTCAGCAACAACCCATACCAGAGACAATCCATACCAACTGTTCTTATACCAGCTACACAAACCTTTCAGTATAAAGATTATTACAATGTTACTACAGACGGAGTTGGCTGGGGAACTGATGCATTCTTTGCAGGTGAAGTTGCTACTCCATTTTCAAGCTTAGGTGAGATTGAAGCAGGACAAGTTGACGCAGGATTAAATGCTACAGCACAAGTAACATACACAGGTGGATCTAATAGATATGGTGGTGTATACAACACAACAGAGAACAGAACATTTGCTCATCCAATGGCACAGAGACCAAGTGAGTATGTTCCTAGTAGTGAAACACCATTAGAAATAGCAGCAGCAGAAGATGTATTTGACACAGATGATGAATGGACAACAACTGGATTTGATACTAGAAAACAATGGCCACATCACGTAACACCAAGCAATGCTGTTATTAATCTAAACACACCAAGCATAGTAAACAAAAGCCAAAATGGTGTTAAGTATACACGTGCAAGTGGATTTAGTAAGTGGACATTGGATGTTGAATATCCACCTATGTCACATGAAGACTTCCAGAAGTTCCATGCAATTGCGCAAGCAGCACGTGGACAAGCAACACCGTTCTACTTTGTATTACAGGACCAAGACAAAAACCCTATTATATGGAGTGAGTGGCATGCATCAACTAACACAACTGACACAACATGGACACTTGGTAATACCGCAATTGGTGATACGTTATTATTAACAGAAGGCTTTGCAAGTAATGAAGCAAACGCATTTATAAGAGGTGAAGTACCAATATTTGGTAATAACCAAAATGGCGCATTGCATACAGTAATAAACACAGTAGAATCAAACGTATACGGTGAAGCAAAGATTAGAGTTGCAATGCCAGTTACAACTGATCTATCTAAAGGACATACAGTTTATAAAAACCCATATAGTTGTATTGTTACATTAAGCAGTGATGATTTTGAATACACAGTTGGTACTGATGGATACTACAGAATGAATGTAAGCTTTGACTTGGATGGATTCAAATCATGAGCACATTAGAAGAGATTGTAGCAAGTGAAGTAATTGAATATTATGATTGTGTCAGTGTTAACATTGATGCAACACATAATTATTATTACACACAAGCACCTTATAACTTAACACTAACAGATGGCAACACCTACGTAGCAGCAGGCGGCCTACTTAAAATTAGTGAGTATGTTGACAATGCAAACTTTAGTATTGAAAAGATCAGTATTGCTCTAGCTGGCATTGTTGACATGCAAGGCAATGAAAGTGTATTAGAAACAATACAAACATTGCAGTACATGGACAAGCCAGTAACTATATACAGAGCATTTATGCAACAGAATAAAGTAGCACACACAATTGTGCTATTCAAGGGTTACATTAATAACATAAGTGCAGTGTATGATAACCAAGGTGAATCAACACAAGCAAGCATTGATATTAGTAGTCATTGGACAGACTTTGATAGAGTATCAACTAGATATACAAACAGTAAGAGTCAACAGGAATTCTTTCCAGCAGACTTAGGATTTGATTATGCAGTTGATATTCAGAAGGAAGTTGTCTGGAAAGAGGATGTATAAATGGACAAAGAGTCAACCCTCAAGTTAGCAATGTTTGTTGCTGAAAAGCAAAACCAACCATGGGTGCGTGGTAAAAATGACTGTTGCACAATTGGCATGGAATGGCATGATCTTAGATTTGGCACAAACACAGTTAAACAAATTTACAATAAATACAATGACTTAAAGGGTGCTATTAGAGTTGCCAAAGAGATAAGTCTTGAAAAATGGTTCTCAGATAACGGCTACACCCAAATACATGATGAGAAAGTACATGATGGTGATATTGTTATGGTAAAACACAACAGATTCTTTTTTAGTGCGTATCTAGTGTTAATGGAACAAGCATGGGGCATAGAAGATGACTCCAAAGGTTTAAGAAGGTATCCATTGGAAACAATGTTTGAACATACTATATGGAGAATTTAAATGGGACTTGATCCTTTCACAAAGTTTATTATTAAGATGTTGGTTAGTCTTTATAGTTACAATCAACAACGCAAAGCACAGAAGAAACAAGAAGCTCAAGCAAGAGCCGCACGTAGTAATGTTCTGGTAAACAAACAATCAAACAATGATCCAATTTATCCATTGTACGGAAGACAGCGTATAGGTGGAACACGTGTGTATGTTGAAGCAAGTGATGGAGCAGGTCTTATCCAAGAAGTGTATGTTCCAGATCCAGCTGCACCCAATGATACAGAAGTAAGATACACTACGCATCTAAACATGGTAATAGCAATGTGTGAAGGTGAAGTAACAGACATTGAACAACTTTGGTTCAATGATACAATCATGTGGGACAGCGCAAGCGGTGGCACTAAAGCAGACAATGGAAATGGTGGTTATACATTAAGTAACTTTGTTTCTGGTAAAATATATAGTGGCGCTACTATGACATGGAACTGGTATCCTGGTACATCTACACAAACATATGACACAGCAATTTCAACAAGTGTTGGTAGTTCTAGATGGAATGCATCATACAGGTTACAAGGCATTAGTTACATAACATGCGTAATAGAAGCAAATGGTGATAAGTTTGGTGGGCAACTACCAACCTTTACAGCAGTACTAACAGGTAAGAAGATGTTAGATGTTAGTACATTAGTAGATGGTGACACAATTGGAGACATGACCGCAGGCAATTATACAACTGGTGCTGATCAAAATCCTGCAGATATTTTATATGATTATTTAATTGATAGATACTATGGCAAAGGACTTGATAGAAATGAAAATGAAGTATGGATTGCAGGTACAGAAATAAACTTAGCAAGTTTCCAACAAGCAAGAATTGATTGTGATGCAAGTAGAGGTGGATTAGGTTACAACTTAAACGGATACTTACAATCAGAAAAACAGTTGTTTGATAACATTGGTGAGATCATGGAAACATGTAATGGCATGATGATATTTGTAGATGGTGAATACCAATTCCGTATACGCAAGAAAAATGAAGAAGTAGGCATTCCTGCAAGCGCAATATTTACTAAAACGCAAATCATTGGTGACATAAGCTTAACACTTCCAACTAAAGCAAGAAAGTTAAACAAAGCAACTGGCTTGTTTAATAATCCAGTAACAAAGTATAATGATGATTTAACTATATACAAGAATGATGCTTGGATTGCAGAAGACAATGGTAGTGTACTTGAAACACAAGAAGATTACACAATGCTTACAGATTCTACGCTAGTTGGTGAGCTAATTGAACAAACGGTAAATATTAGCAGAGATGAATCAACAATTGCTATGACAGTTGCACACGTTGCCTTATTACTTAGAAGTGGTGACATTATTGAAGTTAGACATGAAGACTTTGGTTGGGGCACTGGTGCTGGAGAAACACAAAAGTTTTGGAGAGTACAAGAGCTTAAACTTACTGAAGATAATACTGTTGAACTATCAGCTACTACATACAACAGCGCAAAGGAACTATAATGAGTAGAATAAATTTAGGATTAGGAACATTACACCAATACACTCCAAGTGGCGCTGACCTTGAAGCAAGTATAAATCTAAATAAACTAAGTGATGTTACAATCACAGCACCTTTGGTTAATAACCAAATACTACGCTACAACACATCAACTAGTAAATGGGAAAATGTTACAACTGGTGAAGTTACATCACTGGAAGATTTAAGTGATGTAACTATTACAGCAATAACTAATGGACAAGTTATTGCTTGGAACACTGCAACTTCCTTATGGGAAAATACAGACGTTGCAGTTGAATCCGTTAACGGACAAACAGGTGTTGTTTCATTAGCATTGCATGATTTAAATAATGTAGTACAACCAACTGTACCGTCAGATGGACAATCATTGCAATGGAATGGTGGAGCCAGTAGATGGGAAGCAGCAGACATTGTAGCTACAGTTGTGGATGGCGGCACGTACTAAATAATATTAACTACATGTAGTCAATTAAGGCCACTCTAGAACAATTATAGGACTACATGTAGTCACCAAAACAAGGACCCTACCCCATGTACATAAAAGCCCCAAAAGCGCAAGCCAAGCTTCCTAGCATCTTTAGAAATGCAATGGAGTTTGAAAACTATAGATACCTAGTACATTTTGTAATAGTACAAAAAGTATTAGAACCAATTCCAGGAACAGTCAGTTTCTACATAATGACAGACAGAGGTGTAGCAGTTGGCACTAATGCATTATGCATTAACCAATGGTTAGAGCTACACGGATTGCGTAGACGCGCACCAGTTACTGAACTTAGAATTAAACACAAGCTTGCGTATCATCCAGATGCATTGCTTGATAACCGCACACCAGAAAGTATACAGTATATACAAATAACACAAAGAGTACATACAACTGTTAATACCAAAGAAGGAATGACCATATCACCTGACACAATAAAAATATGGCGCATGATAACAGACGGCATGACAACTAAAGAAATAGCAGCAGAGATGGGTGTGCCAAACATGAACATTTATTATCACATGAGAAGAATGGAAGCAGTAAGTCAAGAAACCATTGACAATCTAATAGCTTAGTGTTATAATAAATACATTGCTA
>Ga0308006_10000369_pt1 | contig 18097 bp, 16 predicted proteins | sample Neamet69_FD_203150 | JGI IMG/M metagenome (GOLD analysis project Ga0308006, IMG submission 203150) | Marine microbial communities from water near the shore, Antarctic Ocean - #69 | ecosystem: Environmental > Aquatic > Marine > Unclassified | place: Southern Ocean | collected 2014-06-07 | reverse complement strand
CTTTAAGGCATCTCTCTCTACCTGTGCTTTATCGTAGTACTCTTTTTGCCCAGCAGTGAGATCAGCCTGATTTTGGGCACTTGTCTCAAATCCTCCAGCAATACCCTTTGCAAGCTCAACTTGCCCTTCACCAAGTCCGGTTATACCCGAGTTAGCGTCTACGATACCCTGATTAGCCGTAGCTAAATTAGTGTCTACGGTATCAAAGCGCTCACCTTGAGCACCAAAGCCAGTGTCTAATTGATTGCCTAGTGATGTCTGACCGGCAGTAAGTCCCGACAGATCAACTGTAGGCTGAGATGCTATCGAAGACATGATGCGATTTTCTCGCGCTAGAGCCTCGGCAGCAGCAGTGGCGTTCGCTTCACCCAAAGAGGTAAACGCTGTTGTATTAGCCGTAGACAGATCATTTATACCTGTCTGAATACCCTCTTGGCCTATTCTATTGGCCTCATAGGCTTCCCCTGCGGCGGCAGCATTAGCGTCTATAGCGGAACCGATAGTCTGCTGATTGCCGGATAACGTGTCAAACTGCCCATCTCCTAGGCCAGTGTTCTGTTGTACGGTTGTCGATTTCTTGCCCATTAGGTGCTTCCTCTATGAATTTTACTACAGTTGTCAGTGTCTCGAAACGCGAAGACTGGTCTTTTTCCGTAAACGGGTCGCCATAGACGCCGTATCTGGTACATAAACTTCAAGCCGCAGCCTTCGGGAGACATTGCCGTCCAGTACAACCATAGCTGGTCCCCTGTTTCTCTTAGGTAAGTCTCTTGGGTGGGCGAGAACCCACCGTCAATGTTTTGCTGTGCTTCTTCGTCAGACAAAAAGCAGAAGGTCTGCAAGCCTACTGGCCTGCTCTGACCCTCTTTGAACTGAAAGAAAACTTTATTTGCGGTAATTGCATTTACTATGTCGCCGCAAAAGGCATTGACTGTCCACTCATGACCTAAGTTTACGTTAGAAACGAGGTATAAAGCGTCTAATACAGACTGGCTGTTTTTTTCTGCAAGTTTAAGGTGATACAGGCCAGTCGCCCTCTTCAAGTAACGGCCAGTCAGCGTGAGAAGTAATGTCACGCAGAGCCTGTCGGTATGTTCCCCAAGCAGACGGGACAGCTTCATCAGCTTCCAAAGCTTTAGTTACAACCCAATCTGAGTTGGTCATTAAAAAGTCACGACGAATTCTTCCATCGAAAGCAGCGCCAATAGCCTGCAAGGAGGCCATACGAGAGTTGAATTCTGCTTCTGTCTCAGGGCGGGGTACACCACCTTCTAAGACAAAGTTAGCCACCTCAACGTCCTCTTCAGCTACAGCGTAGACACCAGTTTCTAATTCTTCTGGGATCTCCACTACGGCCCACTTGGATACCTGTACTCCGTCTTCAAATTGTACTAAATAGTTCATCTTTTGTTCTCCGTAAAAAGTTTATTAACCGTCGCCCATTAAGTCGCCGCACTCTTTCCAGAGTCGCCATGGTTGTTGATTTTGGTAGCTATTGTTTCGGCTTTGTTGCGCCATTGTTGTCATGTCTAAATCAGGTACTAAGCCGTTGGTTCCATTGAATAATATATCTAACCCCATTACTTCGAGCTTCTGTCCACCTTGCTGGCCGTTACTAAAAGCTGTCCAGTATAGAGCGGAAGTTGAGTATACTACGGCTGTTGTTTTGTTTGCAGGAAAGGTCACAGAAACATTAGCCAATGAATTTATCTGCGAAGCGGCGCTACTATAGTGGTTAGTCCAAGAGGTACCCGTAGTAGCTGTCTTTGCAACATTGTCGGGTGCAAGCGTAGCTATGCCTTGCGTAGCGTAAGGAGAATTATAAGAGCTGCCCCTCATACTGACATAGGAGCTAACATCTGCATTTGTGGGGTTTTTTACAAACAATACCGCGTTCAGCAACGGCGGGTAATTAGCATTACCGCCACCAACCTGATAACCAAAAGTTAGTCCTGCTCTGTCTCCTTTTGCATACATAATCCTAGGGCCACCTAGCTCTTGCCTAGGCATTATGGAATTGATCTGACCAAGGTCGTTATTAGTATAGTTCTCCGGCTGCATATTCCCCATAGCACCCCAAAACGCCATGTTTGCTGAAGGCTCATCATTAACGTGACTGTGGAAAGTATGTGTTGCGCCACTCCACGAGCTAGACCATGTATTACCATTAGCACCTTCCGTGTACCGCTCTTGTCCCGCAATCAGAATAGGTACTATGTGAGGCTTATTTGGGAGGTCGCCATCTTTACCATTTGATTTGATAGTGAAAGGGCTACCGCCGGAAGAAGAGCCAGAGGAAAGACTATCTTTTAGTTTATTAGCTCTCTGTAAGAGGTATAAATCCATGAAGTGCATTATACATTCTCCCCGAAAGCTTCTCCAGCTATGTTATAAAGTTTTGCAAGTATGGCAGAGCCATTCGTCTCGCCTAAAGATGAACTAATAGCGTCTCTATCACGAAGCTGCTCTGCGGCGGCATGCATCTTGAGGTCAGGAACAAGGCCACTAGTCCACATTGCAGTAGTTCTAGGTTGGTAGTTTATGTACCAATGTCCACCGCTAGAAAAAGAGGCCCAAAAACTCGAATTACAAGAATGAACTAAGCATACCGTCTTACCCGCCGGAACAGTAAAATTGGCTGTGGTTTGGATACCACCCCCGCTGGATGTGCTGCTCCAAAGACTAGAATAGCCCACAGACGTTACATCTGCATAATTTGTGCTGTTTGGGGTATACATACACCGACCAGAGCCATCGTGACCAGACGACCAATAACCGGAGTTCTTATCAGTGAAGCTGGTGGTGATGTCTGCGGCTGTCGGGTTTCTCACGAAGAACATAGACATCATGAACGGGCCGTAACTGGTGTTGTTACTAGATGTCAGCCAAGTATTGGAGTAGGAGGTTTCTGTCGTCGTTCCGTAAATGGTCTCTGAAGCGGTGCTCCTTGTACCAGCCTCATTCTGCAATCCCCCCATCAATAGATGGTATACGACAGGAGAGGCATTGGCGTCTCCTGTAATCGTATTATAGAAGTTATTGCCGCTCGGGGTCGAGTACTCAAAGTTAGGTCCGTGAGGGCTGTTTGCTCTCTCGTTAAACGCGACGAGTGTAGGATACACTACTGGGGCTGTGGTGCTTGCTGTCGCATACTGATCTGCTATGCCCCCGCTGGAACCGCCTGCGCGTGTTTCTTGGGAGATGATTTGTTGTAAGTTAGTAATTTCCATAAGGTTTAATCTCCAAAGACTCGTGCGCAAGTTTGCCACTGAGAAGCAATTTGGGCAGTGCCGGTGACGTAGTTATCAGCAAATTCAGTGTGATTGTTTGCCATAAGAGCCGACGCATGCATATCGTGGTCTGGCTCTAGTCCAGCAGGAAAGTTATTCGTTCTAAAGGCGTTTTGACCATTCCAATACCCGCCGTTAGAAAAAGTAGTCCAGTGATAATAGGTGCAGCTCTGAATCAAAGCGACAGTCGTGTTTGCAGGAATAGTTATGGAGTAGTTTGCTGTGGTAGATGTTTGGCTGGTTCCTGTAACCTGCCAAGGGGCAGTTAGAGAGACATCCGTAGTGGTACTCTTGGTAGTACTATTGGGGGTGACCACAACTGCGCCCGACCCATCCATGCCGCTAGCCCAATATGTGGAGTAACGAGGGTTCATGGTGTGAGTTATAGTACTACCAGTAACATTCTTTAGAAAAATGAGAATCTGGCTAAAGGGCCCGTAAGAGGTGTTGTTGTTGCTTACGCTTTTTGCTCCCTTTACTCCAATCAGACCGCCCTTTGAATAAATTGCCCTATGTGGACCGCCACTCATGTGTTCACCGGAGCTACAGCTATTTTGTCTAAGATTGGGAAATGCAAAGCCACAAGTTTGGATATACGAATTTTGGTTTGCTCCGTAGGTATAATAACTAGTCCAGTAACCACTACTAGTAAATCCTCCCGTTGCGCCGTTTGAGCCGCGATTGTACATCTTAGTTATGGCTGGCCAAGTGTGTGCGTTGCCCGCTCTCGGGTTTATGTTTGCAATGTAAGGGACTGCTCCAGCGCTGGGGGAAGCTCCAGATAGAGAGGCCTCATTTTGCGCAAGGGCATTTAAAATGTGAGCTTTCATAGAACTAGTTACTCCAGATGTGAATAGCCTGTCGGCGTGGTTGTTTTATTGAGAATTATATTATTCCAGTAATTCCAGGGGCCGACAGAGCCTTGGTCTGGCACACCACCTTCATAGGCAGCTTTTACAAAATCGTTACGGGGCTTTAGGCCTGTGTTTGAAAAGAACGTAGACAGGTTATGAAAGCCGTTTAAATGGGTACCCAGATACGCTTGGTTCTCTCCGTAATACTTCCAATGTGTGATATTGAAAATCATAGCCACTGTGTTCGCAGGAATTGTTACTTGAACAGTTGCTTCGCCATTTCGGCTACTGGTTGCCCCTACAGAAGTCTCTGTAACCCCTGTATATTTTCCATCAACAAGAGTGTTTGGTGTTACCACCCATGTGCTGCAATGACTGTAACTAGAGTACGCAGACTGAAGAACTGACAGGGCATGGGTGATGTCGGCAGCTGTAGTATTCTCTACAGCCATCATACGGATACCAATGGGAGGATAACTGTAGTTACTGGTATCAGGGTAGCCCCCCACCTTACGGCTTTCTTGAAACGCCATTGTATCAAAGTCGGCATGGGTGACATTACAAGAGTCTAGTGTGGGGCCGCGTGTCGTGCCAACAAAGGAAGTGTTACTATTATCCTGAGCCAACCTACTATTTATAAGTTTGTATCCATACGTGTTGAGAGTATAGACGTTAGCACCATTTATGTTGCCATCTGATTCACTGTAGGGTGAACCAGAATTTGCACCAAACCTATCCCATACCGCAAACAAACTTTGCACCGACCCCGTAGGGGCCGTTGAGGTCGATGTGCTTTCAAGCTTCTTAACACGGCTGTTTAGCCATAAGTCTGTCATGTTAGCCCCTTGTTATTTAGACTACTTCAATGTTGGTAATTTGGCCTGTGCCGCTGTCCACATTGACGGTGTAAGTCCGTGTAAAGATTTGGCCACCGATAGTGACATTCTCTTTAAAGGATTCCATGTTGCCATCAGAGTCGTAGGTAATGTTCCAAGTCAGTTTGCCGTTAGACAAAATGGAACTTAGACGCCCGTCTGAGTCATAGCTGATGTCGGAGGAAGGTACTGCCCCAGTAAACATTAGGGTTTGGATTTGAGCCTGAGTGTAAGAGGCCACATCCTGTGTGTAGGTACCTAGATTAGTCTGTAGTGTACTAAATGCAGTGTCGAACTGCTCTTCGTATTCTACCTGCTCTTTAGCAATATTACCAGCCATCTCGTTAAGTTCTGAAAGAATAGAACCAAGAGAAGTATTAACATACGCGGTAATGTCACCTAGCTCTGTATTAGTGTGGTTTTTCAGAGCCGTTGCGATAGATTCAATCTTAGTAGGAATCTCTCTAGCAATGGTATTAGCAAAGATGGACACGTTAGTGGAGAATGCGTCAACTGCGTGATCAGCTAAGATGACACCACTTGTCTTGATAGACGCTGTAGTGCCCATCATTCCCGAGTGAACGCCACAATAGATGTGAAGCAAATCTGGTGTAGCTGCTGCGCAGACCAAAGTTATTGTTGCATTAGCAGACCCTGCTGTACCCGTTGTAGTCACACCTGTAACAAAAGCAGCACCAGAGGCGTGTGTTCCGTTAAGGGTAGTAGAAAACGCTAGGGGGTGTCCTGTGACAGTAGAACTACTAACGTCAAAGACGTAAGTGTTTCCACGAGCAAAGAATAAGTTAGGATGCTTAGCACCATCAATTTTAATTCGGTTACCTTCGCCTGCGTAGTTAGCGACTGTAACGGTGTGGGTAATTGTAGCCATTAGGTTACTCCGTTGTGATTAAGCCGCTGATGCAGCGTAGAAAGTTTCAAGGACGACATCACCAAAAGACTCAATCGTCCGCTGTCCTGCCACAACTTCGCCGTTGATATCGATGTTGTGACTGTCTTGGTTCTGGAGCTGCCAACGCAACTCTGAGCCTAGTGCTATGGTAGATCCAAAGGAGATGGCACGAGCGACATACATCATGTCATCTTGGGCCAATGTTTGGGTCATTACCGTGCGGGCTGCACCTACTAATTTCTCAATTAGTGCAGTGTACCCAGTGGCGTTTGCATAATCCTCCATGAGTTCGAGGGTTTTGACACAAACGATTAGTTCACGGACTGTTGGTACATCCAGCGTGGTGCTGAGTGCCGCTATAGCTTCTTCTGACGCCGACTGACGTGCGTTAAAGTATGCAAGAGTTGACATTATATAAGTGCCCCTATGAGTGGTCGTTCAAGCGCATCTACTGCGTTACTAACTATCCCTGCTTTTTGTTGGGCTATTAGAGCGCTGTTGGCCGCAGCACTTTGTGAGCTGGCTGCGTTTGTTTCTGAGGAAGCACTGGCTATCTGGCTTGCAGCTGCCTTAGCAGCGTAGTGAAGCGCAGAGTATCCAGAGACGCCTGTAGAGATTGTGTATTGTGAGTCTTCAGCTCTGATTGCTAGATCTTGAGCATCTGCGCGGAATTGATCTACGCTGTTAACGCCTAAGCTTAACTGGTTTAAAACATACGCTTTGTTAGCACCGTCAGTGTTCTCAACAGGTGTTCCAACATTAGTTATGGCTACGCTGTTACCATCTACAGTTCCGGTAAAGGTTCCTGTGTGGCTACCTGCGGCATTACCAATAAGACTACCCGTTACAGAGCCAGTGAATGCTGCCCCTGTTCCGTCAGCCCCATTCTGTAGAATTAAGCTGGTGCCGTTGTCGGCGTAGATGTCACCTACATGAATACCAGTTGTAGTTCCGGCGACATTGCCTGTTACATCACCTGTGAGGTCACCGTAGAAGGCAGAAGTAGCGGTAATACTAGTTCCGGTAACAGACGCAGGGGTAGTGCCACCTAACGCACCATTGAGGTTGGCCGCATAAGCCGTGCCAAACAGGTGTATGTCTCTGAACGCATAACTAGTACTTCCTAGATCCTTAACGCCACTTGTAGAGGGTATAATATGCCCTTGTGCGTTAAATGTAGTTAGTTCATGCCAGACTGCTGCCCCTAGTGCGTTGCCTAGGCACTGAAATATTTTTCCTGCTGTTACGTTTATCCAGATAGAGCCTACAGCGTACCCATCATTTGCATCATCCGTCTGCGTGGGGTTAGATGTCTGGGACACAGAATTCTTACCACCAACACCACCACTGTCCTCAGAAAGGTACCCTGTAACAGATGTTGCCAGATTAATTTTTGGGGCACTACCGGCAGAGCCATCGTGCAAGTGACCTGTAGTGTGATTAAAGGCCCCTTGTAACCTATTAAACTCCGCATTTAACGGGGGTGCTGTGACGTTCTCGCCATTGAGAATGTCTGCAACCGACTGTCTAGTGTATCCAGCCATATATTATCTTCTCCCTGCCACAGAGAACTCGAAAACCATTCCCTGAATTGAATGAGCGCTATTCTCACCTAGTGTTACAAAGGTGACTTTTACTGCATAGCCAGAGCCCTGAATGTCGGTGGACATGATCGGCTTTTCGTTGCCGCCGTACTTAATGTTGACGCCACCATAATTGATGTCACGACCTGCGTAGACTACAGGAGCTCCTGCGGAGGCCTGAGAGTAAGAAGCAGGTTTAGCTGTGTTTGTGTCATTCCAGTCGTAGGCAACGGAGACGTTCATCTCCAGAGGACCCTCCGACCGTATGAAGGTGTTTAGACGACGTAGAATCTTTCGAACTTCAGTGTCACCAAAATCAAAGTAAGGCGTACTATATATTCCTGTAATACCGGAGCCGTTAAAAGTATTAGTCTGCTCCTGTCGATAAACTCCGCCATTGTAGTCCCCGTGTAAAACATACTCAGTTCGGCCTATGTAGCCAGACGTACAGCAGGAGGCGCGAATACCTAGTAACTCACCAAACTCCCATCCCAATTTCTGGTCAGCCGTTCTCAGGCCACCAATGATACCTTTACTTTCAGATATCCCTACGGAGGCGTCGCTCATAAAGTATCGCAGCTGGGACTTAGTCCTAACCACCACCCCTACAAGTACACTATCTAAATCATAGTCTGCTGGCATATCTACAAGAAGAGCCTGAATGCTCTTAGAAATAGTCTCCAGCTCGACGTCACCAATACGGCTTGTTCCCGCTACGGGTCTAAGTCCATCTGGGGCTAGGAAAACTAGGTCACCACCAATCTCCAATACAGAGTCAGCGGCAATACAACCAACATTAGTGGTTACCTGATCTAACAAGAAACCTAGAGTTAGGTCTGTGGATACGCGCTTAATAGCATTGCTACCAAACACAAACAGGTTGTCTCGGAAGGGCTTGATCTGGACAACATCAAAGCCTGTATTAAGCTGCCCTGCGCCTGCCGATACATTAAAGTTATAAGGGTCCTGTGGTGCGCTGTGACATACTATGGCCTGCTGTCCACCATCTCCACCAAGGAAAATGTGGTTCTCAAAGACATCAATCAATGAGGGGGTGTCCACGAGCTGGTCGCCACCACCATCAGTAGAGGTACCCGCCCCGCTTACTGTAAGTTCCTGCCAAGTAGTGGAATCAAAAACTATGGGAGCATTGACCCCATCAACAAAAGCAATCTTATTTCCATCACCAAAGTTAAAGGTAACAAAACGTATTCGGTTCACCGTCACGAAGCCATTTGCTGACGTCATGGCGCGGGTAGTCCCCGTATCTAGCTTAGACCAACCAGCATAAGGAAGGTATTTGTAGAAAGAGTAAGAGTTAGCACCTACGTCTTTTCTAGCTGCTAGGAGGTCCGCATTGTTGTATAAAGTGCTTCTGAAGATAGCCAAGCAAAGTACTTTTCCCTCTGCCTCTGCTGCTGTCCCTACAAATTCAGTTGCGGTTGCGGTATCTAGAGGTTGATACCCGTCTATTCTTCTATAACCACCATACATGCCGGCCTCGTAATTAACGAGACGGGTAGCTGATCCTGGAAAGTTCTCAGCTAGGTCTAGGTGGTTCTCTGTAGAGTTTAACCCACCAGAAGAAATAACCTTATATGACTGGATTCTATCCGCCATTAAAAGGCAACTCTGTGGTCGGTAATGTACTCGTAGTTATTAATGTAGAGGGTCTGTAAATTCTTGAGACCTTGAGCAAATAAGGACTGTGCAATCTGTGCTGCTTCTACGTTATCTTTGAACATGTACATGTGCATCAGGGCACCATCTACAATGACACTGGAGAAGCTCTCAGGAACGCGAGTCTGATCGTCATACAGGTTTAGATCTGCGTAGTTCAGAAAATACCGGAACCGTACTTGGTACGTGCTGTCGGGAGATGGAGTTACGCCAAAACCATTACCGTGACTAGGGAACACCATCTTTGGACGGGCTCGACCTGCTGCATCGGATTGATTGTCGTCGTCTCGGTACTTATCGTAGTACTCGTCTCGACCAATATAGTTTAGGTGCGTAAATTTGTTCGTGCCGCTGGCTGACTCAATTACTTGAAAAGAGTTCCAATCAACGACTTTAAAAAAGTTAGGCCAGTCGTATTCTTCTTGTCCCACCACAAGGGTCTGGGTGTGCTCAGCTGCGTTAAAGGGCCACTCAAACTCAGACTGATTAATAGATGCAATTGACGCTTGGACTGCGTCCTTAACAAGAGCCTGCACACCTCTAGCTGTGGGGAAGTCAGATGAACTGAACTCCACCTCATTAAGGCGTCGTAAAACTCTGTTTGATAACTCTATAAAAGTAGCGGGCATCTAGTTCACTTTTTAAAAGATAAAAGGAAGGGAGGCCCCGAAAGACCCCCCTTAACCAAACTACTTATGCTACGTTGTATTCCGCAGTGAACAGGCACTCAGGACGCAGAATCTTGCGACCGAAGAGATTCATTCCACGGACCACATCGGCAAACGTATCGGGTGAGCGGAAGCTCTCCGTCTTAGAGATTTGCTGAGCTGTAGCTACTGCTGACTGGTGTCCAGCAACAACAATACCAAAGTTAGTATCAGAGCCGTCTGCATCAGCAGTACCAGCACCTGTACCAGCGTATGGGAGGTTGTTAGACTTATAGACTTTGAAGCCTCGGATCAGACCAGATGTAACACGTCCGTTACGAAGAACGTCGCCTGCATCCTGACCACCAGCAAAGTCGTTATTAATCAACTTGCTGTTCTCATCCATTAGCAACTCGTAGAATACTGGATCAGCTACGAACCAACGATCTTCTGTTGCTACGTTTGCTTGGTCCATCTGACGAGCAATGCGGTTAAGCATAGCTAGTGGAGAAGTGATTGCGCCCGCACCGCCGCCCGCTGCCAAAGGCAGAGAGTTACCAGCAGTTCCACCGAAGGTAGCTGCGTCGAGCTTGTTAGCTACAAACAGTTCGTCAGCACCAGTACCTGTGTCGGCTTTGGTACCAGCTTGAGTAGTACGAGCAGCCCAAGAAGAACCGCCCCAGTCGTAACCGGCTAAGTAGCCCAATACGTTCTGGTCAAAAGCGTCCTTCAGCTTGTATGCTGCATTGTCTGTAGCAAGGCTGATGAAGTTGTGGTGTGAGTGTTGAGTTTCAATGTCGTCTACTTGGAACTGGAACGCATTCGCTTGGTCGATGACCAAAGAAAAATCGGTGTCCGCAAGGTCTTGAGAAGCCAAGGCGGTACCACGCTTATAGTCCGAGATAGTGATCGTAGGTTCTTTCATGATGCGAACTGAATCGCCCATTGAACCGATTTCGCCCATGTAGTCGGTGTTAGTAATGCCTTCTACAATAGACTCTTTGCGCAGAGCGAGCTGCACTTTTTTGCTGTAAATTACGGGGCTGAACGCGCCGTTTGGTAGGTTGGTGTAACCGTTTGCTGATGGAAAAGCCATGAGTTGTACTCCTAGTGGCGTTAGACAAAGTCCCAGAGCGGGACGAGCTTAAAACCAGAAGACGACTGCGAAGCGGCTGTTACAGCTTTAGGGTGCATGATGTACAAGGAGGGTTGATCGACACCTCTTTTGAACCATCACGGGCCTAGCTAAACTGGTGGACTTATCGTCAAAACTTCTGTTGGGTGTGGTTTGTAAGGGTGGGCTGTAAGCGGCCTTACTATACTCCTGAATCGGAGCGAGAGAGAAACCCCCAATTAAGGGGTCTTCCTATTGTAGAATTATATCACTCAATTAAGGGTTTCTCAAGAGGTATTATCTAGCTGCGCCAGAAAGATCGTACACAAAGGAACCTTTTTGCATAGAATCCATGATAGCTGGCTCATTTTTCTCATATTCAGCTGAAGACATCTTAGAAACTTGGCTTTCACTGAACTTAGATTGGCCTCGTCCTGATGGTGCTGCTGAGTTAGATCTAGATACTGCTTGTGCTGCTCCGGCACCATTAGAGGGCCGTCGTTTGCCTGCGGTATCTACTTTGTACAGATCAATGGCCCTACTGGCGGACATTGCGTCTGTGGAGTTCTTATAAAGAGAGTCCTGCACCCACTGAGGCTGCACCATGACCCACTCGTGAAAGGCTGTGGAGTTTCGTATCTTATCAAAGTCTGGATGGAGCTTGCGAAGATGATCCTCTGCCTTATCCTTGTTCATGTTTTGTTCGAGCTTCTCTAAGTTAGCAATCCGCTTCTCACCCGTCTCTAGAACCTCATTTGCACGTTTCTGCGCAATCGTGTCTATGATCTTGGCTACCTCTGGATAGCGCCCACTCCAGTCTGCAATTTCCTTATCGGTTTTTGGAAACTTAATTTGGGCCTTAGTAGCGTCATCTAACTGATCTTTGAGAGCATCTATCTCCCCATCCTTTTGTGTTTGGATAGTTTGTAGGTGCCTACGCAAATCACCATAGCGCTTTTTAAACGATTCATCCCCACTTTCTACGGGAATTGTCTCTGGTAGCTCAGTGGTGTTTATGCTTTTCTCAAGCTCGTTAATTTCATTTTGTAACTGGTCCGACTGGGAACCACGGTATTTAGCCATTTTAATTTACTCTAGTTTGGGGGCCGTGCTGGGTAGCCCAAATCATTAGCCCTTGGGTTTTTGACTCACCTTGGTTGGGTACGACTCCACTCCCGCAGAATCCTCATCTAGAGGATATTCTTCCTCGACAACTATGACTTCCGCTCTAGGCGCTTCTGGATAGTCTTCATCATCTCCTGTGTCTTCTTCGCTGCCTTCTTTAGGAGCTCCCATACACACAGGGCAATTTTCATCGCCGCAGCCGTAAGAACTGTCATCAGTACTTTCGCATAGGGGACAACCTTCTTCACCACAGCCACAATCTTCTTCATATTCATCTTCCTCGTCACCTTTGATTTGTCCTATCTCACGCATCATCATGAGACCCATCTTGGCCTCTTGGTGCATGTCCATGTATCGTTTCAGACCAAACCACCGGACCACATCATTTGGGACGACAAACTCTCCCGCAGATAGTGCAGCGGGGATATCATCTCTGACGTTTTCAGCAGAGGAACCAATAGGAATGGGGTTGCCTGATACTGGATCGGTGCCCGTAATATTATCGGGTCCCATAAGACCCATCATGGAGCCCATAGCCATGCCGCCGTGGGACATGCTGATTACAGTCTGGGGCTTAGTATTGTCTTCTATGGGGGAATCCCCTTGCGCGGCAGGAAGCCTATTAGACGGCCCCTCTCTCCGTGCATCTCTTTCAGCGGGTGTGCTTATAATATCGTCAGTCTCAGCTGCTGCCCGCAAGGATGTGTCTAGCTCCTCTTGGGTGCCGCTATCCATTTCCTCTTCGTCAACTTGCCCGCGTCGGACAACACCGCCTTTATTCATTTCGTTAAACCTCACTTCGCTAGGAAGCTCCGTGCCGTCTGATGCGTTCAGGGGCTCTGGTGCCTCGGATTTTTTGTAGTATTTGACGCCTTTTGCATAAACTCGGTCGCCTACCACGGTAGCTACTTTAGCCCCCTTAACTGCCTGTCCGGTTTTCATGTCGATGAAGAGGTGGTGTGCTTTGGGGTTAAACCCAATCTCAATGACACCATCACCGCCCTTAGAGATAACATTCTCTGAGGAGGCGAGCTTTCCATCAACTGACATGGCGGGGAATTTGTTCTTGGCTTCTGGGACGTCCATGCCGCTGATCTTGGCTGCAATCCCCTGTCTGCCCTTTTGACTGACGTTAAAGGTCACATCGGTGACAGTGGCGTGGGGGACGTAGGACAGGGCGGGGCCGTTATAGTTCTTGTCGTGTAGGGTCTGGAGCTTATCCATTCCCTTCGGTGCATCTGGTATTTTTGAGTTCAGGTTAAGGCGAATTCCTACCTGTTTACCTTGTTCTACTGTGGCGTTTATAAGAGCATTTGCTTTAGTGGTACCGGCTGTAGCTAATTTAGCTAATTCATCTAGCTTATCCATTGCCTCTGCGCCGTAGTTCTTTAAGAACTTGCCGTCTGTCAGTAGCTCATTAACACCCACGCCCAGCGCTTTAACGCCCTTTGCAACAGGCTTTCCTACGACAGGTACAACGCCAAGCAGAGTAGCAAAGGCATTAATGCCTGCGCCGACGTAATCGCCTTCGTTATAAGAGTCTGCTGTGTCGGCTGCGCCTGTAGCGTCTCCTGTTACGGGTAACCAGTCTGCCACATTCATAATCTTCTTAGAGCGATATACATCATCTCTCTCGCCACCCATGAAGTCGGCAAGCTTTTGCTGGATACTGTCTCTAAAGTTAGGTTCGTAAGGCTCGATTGAGCCCACGTCGTCCTCACCGTCTTGGTAGAAAGGGTCTTTCCCTTCTTCAATTCGCTGGTAATAGTGATCGATAGCCTTAGTTTTAATCTGCTGGGGTATTGGGTCCCCGTCACGCATGTTTCTCATCGTCTCTATCTCGTCGTCTGATAGAGTAGGAACCATTGAAGGCATCTGAACTTCTTCACCGTCTATCTCTACACCGATAGAATACTCGGTCATAGTACCGCCGTTGACGTTCTCTATTGGGCCCAAAAAGCCTCGCATAGATTTTTCAGAGCCGTCTAATCTATACATAGACTGGTCGTAATCATCAGCTCTTGCCTCAGAAGGCATAAGTGCAGAGGCACCTACAGCAGTGGCAGCAGAGCCCGCCATTATGTTGCTGCTGCCGGCTTTCTTTGGGTCAAACTTGGCGTTCACAGACCGAACTATAGTAGGGTCATACGCCACAAACTCAGTGTACGCTCCATTGACGTCTACTACGGCTGCACTGTCATAGCCCTGTGCAATAAGATCATCGCTAAAGGCCTTAGCCCTATCCCAGTCTTTTAGGGAATTTTGTATTTCCGATTTTTCGGCCTGAGTGTAGACCTTTGTATTTTTTGCTGTGGTAACCAGAGGCATGATGTTAGCCCCGACCTCAGTGTCACCTTTTGCGGCTGACTTTCTAGCTGATGATTTCGCGTAGAAGTCTGCTACAGCAGGGGACTCTGACATATATAATCCGGCCCCCAGAAACCCGAAGTCTCGTTGCTGGAACTTCTCAGGATCAATCTCTTTTATATTAGAAGATCCACCATGGTATAAAGTTCTAGGTGTGGCCCCTTGCTCTACAGCACCAGCAATTCTTTCTTGCATCGCTGGAGTGTAGTCCGCCACATTGTCTAGCTCTCCATAGTCCGCCATGTCTCGGAGGCCGCTCATAAGACCCTTACCACCGTCTATGATTTTATCTGTCAGTGCGCTCATTAATTACCCTAGAAGTTTTTTCCAGTTTTCAACTGGTGGTAAGCCAAACTCATGTCTGTCTGCTGATTTGAGAGTCATTAGAACATCCATAGTGATGCTGTATCTTGGAGACCCAGTCTTGTTGGGGGATGTCCTGTGCCCCGTCTTAGAGGGGAAAAGTACTAGTAGATCATTAGACACCACTAAGCCCGTCTCAGCAGCGCTGTGAGGGTTGCTTAAAGATACCATTCTTTGTGCGTACTGCTCGGGACGAAACATCCCGTCGTAAAGCTCATTCTGGTGACTGTCCGTAGCTAACTGTAGGGAACCTGAGCCCTTGGGTACCTCGGGGTAGTACACAATACTTATATGAGACATCTCATGTCGGTGGTAATCTATGACGCGGCCTTCAGTCTGCTTAACTGCCCAACTACGAGTAAACCAATAGTCGTATTGATTGGGGGCTATTCCTGCCGCTGTGTTGTACTCGATTAGAGCCTTGTGGACTACGGCTACAAGAGGAGCATAAATAGGGTCGTCATGTAGCTGGTGGTAACCATTGACGTCGCCCGTCCATGAAGAGTTGTCATCTGAGTAGCCGGTGGACTCGACTGCTAAGTCTACATCCCTAACCATGGCCTCCCGCTGCTCTGTAGTTAATCCTGCTAACCCAGAGTATATACTGAGGGGAAAGAACTGATGTAATTTTCCCTTCATGAGGCGGACTCTCTAATGGACTCCTTCAAGTGCTCCCAGCGCCGAAGCTCTGATATAGCCCCCTGTATCTGGTATATACGAACCGTGTCCGTAGTAATCTCTAGGTTCTTTAGGTGCCCTTTAATCTTATCAGCTATAAGAGCCTGTAATCTGTCGTAAGACTCCGTATCGTTGACTAGAAGAAGTAGATACCTCGCTAATTCTCTATCCATTAAACACCCGCAGGTAATTCAGGGGGAAGGGCTCCTTCAGGGGGCCCACCTTGAGGTCCACCTCCGGTAAAGCCTGCTGTGTCAGGTGCTGGAGCATTTCCAGCAGCTATGTTGCCGCCAGTTCCTGTCGGGTCCATTGGGCTTGGTGCGCCCGACATAGCGGCTTGCTCTGCCTGTGGTTGTGCGGCTTGAAGCTCGGCCATGAACTTAGCCTGTATAGCTGCCTCACGAGGATCATTAAGGATCTTATCTTCATCCAGATCCATAGAGGTGGCCAGCTCACGCAAGATGTAATCAAAGCGAACAAATGGGGCCATTGTTGGATTAGCCGCCATCTGCATAAATTGTAGCAGGCGCTGGGATCTGACTTCGTTTCTCATCAGGGACTCTGTGCCCTTAGAGACTACATCTAAATCACCAAGCATTTCTTTTTTGAAGTTAAACTGCATGTTGAATGCAAAGAGGGCTTTACCCAAAGGACCCAATAAGAAGTCGTCAATGTTTTTAACGACAGCTTTAATGTTACCCGCAGCAGCGCCCATAAGCATCGACATACCACTTGCTGTACGTCCAGTACTCATAACACCTGTGCTACCGTGAGAGTAACTAGGTAATCCCGTAGACTCATCCGATAGCTGGCGAGCCTTATCAAACATCATTAAAAGCTCATTTGAGACGTTAGGAAACTTAGTTCCAAAGATGGCTTGTCCAGGTGCCCCTGCCTGACGGCGGAACACTTTTCCAGGATATACATCCATAGACTGGCCTGGAGTTAGGTTCGTCTCGTCTATCTCAATAAGAAGGTTTCCAGACAGTGCGGCGTTATCTACAGCCATCCGCATGAAGCCATTCATAAGCAACTGGGTGTCTGCCATGTTCTCGGCAATACCCACGCCAAAGAACGAGTACGGGTTCGCCTCATAAGGGGCAGCATGATAGGGGATACGTGATGGGACAAATGGGTTTAGTACGAGACGCAGTGTCTGCCCGTTGCATATCCATGCATTGACTTGTATCTCGTCGCTCCCTGAAAATTCATCTGGTATTTCAATTCCAGCTTCATCAGCAAGCTCAGCATCTATGACACCCCAGAACTCTAGGACCTCATAGCGCTCTGTTTCTGAACGGGCGCTGTTGTCTTCAAGGATCGTCTCCCAGTACTCAGACTGGTAGTTTGGGCCTAGAGAAATAGCTTCTTCGATAGACTCTTCCCTAAACATAGGGCGGCGTTTAAGTGCGCGGAGCTGAGTACGGCTCATGCGGTGACGATGCACTATGTACTCGGCCTCCGACATAGACCGTGCTTCTGGGTCTGGGTAAAAGTCCCAAACACTACAGTGCTCAATCTTAGCAATGGTTTCAAATAAGGGATCATACTCACCCTCTTCGTTCCACTTGGGGTATTCTTTATCGAAAGCGAAGGGGCCCTTGACTACACCGTGGCCGAACAGGGCCATTTCAAATGCCATAGATCGGAGATGTTTAGAGCCTTCACTCTCTTCTAGCTGGTCATGGATTATCTTTTCCATCAGCTTAGCCGCAGCTTTAGCGGGCTCGAAGATGATTGCAGAGGCAATACCAGATCCACCTTCTACTAGGTCATCCTTAACTGCGTCTAGTGTCTCGGAGTAGGGGCCGGCTAAATCAATAAGCTCCTTACGTTTAACCGTAGACTTCTTAGGTTCTTTCTTCTCTTCTTCTGGCTTTCCCTGTGCGTCAAAGTGTACGGCGTCTAAGCCCCCCTTAACAACGGGGGTGGGCTCTATGCCAATAGGGAATTTTCCGCCCGCAAAAAGGACGTCAGATATCTGGGCGTATGCAGCCAGAACCTTTGTCTTAGTAATCTTTACGAATGCTTGGCTTTTTTCTGACTCATTAAACTTGACGTCAGGACCGTACAGGCCACGGTAGTTGCGGTAGTTTTTTAACCAGCGCTGTTCGTCTTCGTTTCGGGAGTCTTTAGATCGTTGGAAACGAGAGTTTATCCACGACACAAGATCAGATAGTTCGCGGTTTTCTGCCGCAACGTCGTCACCCTCTTTTGCGTGGAATATAGGCTGGGCCGTCGCGTCAAGGTTCATGCCGTCTGGAGGAGTAACTAGAGCCATATATTAATATCCAAATGTGGAGTCGCTAGGGACGTAATGTGCAGGTTGATTTGGCATTGAGTCGAACAGAGAGCCTGATCGGGGACGAGACATAATAGCGTATCTTACGCTGTCATATGCGTGGTCACTCTTGTAACGGGCGTCGATGTCGTCTGTGCCTTTAGGGTTACTGGGTATTACAGGTAGATCCGCAATGATCTGGCGGCAGGTATCGAAAAATACTAGCCCAGCCATCTCTGTGTCTGGATCTACTTTTAAAAGTTCGTGTAATCTGTTTTTGCCGGCAACTCGTGATCCTGAGCTCCGGTCAGATGGACGCCAACGACATCC
>Ga0308006_10000343_pt1 | contig 19079 bp, 15 predicted proteins | sample Neamet69_FD_203150 | JGI IMG/M metagenome (GOLD analysis project Ga0308006, IMG submission 203150) | Marine microbial communities from water near the shore, Antarctic Ocean - #69 | ecosystem: Environmental > Aquatic > Marine > Unclassified | place: Southern Ocean | collected 2014-06-07 | reverse complement strand
ACCCACCCCCACCAACCCCTTCTTCAATCTCGCCCGCCTCCCCCAATTCGAGAAGATCGACATTGAAGCCCACGCCGACGAAGCGATCCGCGCCCAAATCGATGCCCAAATCGCGGCCTTCAATGCATTTGAGACGGATATCGCGGGGAACACATCGCCTACCTTTGCCGATGTTTTCGATAGGATGGAATTGTTTTCCCACCCGTTGGAGAGGACGTTTGGGATTATCCACCATCTATCGAGCGTCGCTGACACGGATGTGTTGCGTACAGTGAAGGAAAAGTACATTGGCGAACTCGCCGATTTGGGGGAGATGTGTTCCTCTTCCGTCCCGCTGTTCGAGGCCATGGGTCGCATTGATGTTTCGGGTCTGTCTCCCGTGAAGGCTAGGGTTGTTCAGTTGGAGATTGATGGCATGAGACGGTCGGGGTTCGGCCTACCAGATAATAAGAGGGTGGAATTGGTCAGGATCAACAAACGGTTGAGTGAGTTGTCTATGAAATTCGAACAGAATGCAAGCGATGCCAACAAGGCCACTTACGAGGTGCGTCCCGAACACCGGAAAGTCGTGAGCGAATGTCCCGATTTCGCCACCGCATCCTGGCGCAGTGATGGATCCACCGATCAACCCATCCCCGAATATGTGATCGGGATGAGCGGACCCAGTGTCAGCGACGCCCTTCAATACATTGCCAACACGGACGTCCGGCGTGAAATTTACATGCATTACATTGCCCGCGCGGGCACAGAGAATGAAAATCATGTTCGGGAAATTCTATGTCTTCGTCAAGAACGTGCCGAGTTGCTTGGATTTACGAGCCATGCGGATTACGTGCTTCAGGATAAGATGGTTCGCAATGTGGAAGAGTTGGATACATTTTACGAGGCGAAATATGAGATGTACGCGGATATGGCCAAGACTGAAATGCAAGAACTGGAATCATTTGCCGGACATACACTGAATCCGTGGGATATGGCGTTCCACATGAACCTCAAAGATAAGCATGACTTTGGCTTCACCGATGAAGACACGAAAGAATTTTTCGAATTGGATGCGGTGATGCTCATATTACATTCAATTGTTGAAGAATTGTTTGGGGTGCGTTTCGCAGAAGTTGGTAAATCGGCTGACAATTTCCCAGAAACATGGCACCCAGATGTGAGGTATTTTGAAGTATATGACCGCACAGGAACTCATCGCGCATCAATGTTCTACGACCCGTACGTGCGGCCCGGAATTAAGCGCGGAGGTGCTTGGATGCAGGGGGCGGTGGACAGATCTTGTGTGATTGAAACGGATGCCAAACCAATGGCATATATTGTATGTAACCAATCCCCACCTGAAAAACAACCAGATGGGTCCCATGTATCGTTGATGACTGCGAATGAAGTTATCACATTATTCCATGAATTGGGACATGCAATCAACCATATGCTTACGGACATTGATGTTTCGGAAGCGGCTGGATGTCCGGGGGCATGGGACGCGGTAGAGATCCAGAGTCAACAACTTGAACTCTTCGCTACAAACCGTACCATATTGGATCAAATGGTGCATTATAAAACTGGCGAACATATGCCGGCGAAGATGATTGATTTTATCATTGATTCAAATGCCGACAAGGGTGCGGGACAATGTCGCCAAATGTTTTTAGGGAATCTTGATATGGAATTGCATCGTAATTGGCCACAGATTGAGTCCAGCAAAGAATCGGTGTGGGCCGTTCAGGAGCGAATATACAATACATATATGAAACATGGAGTGTATGTACCGACCAACAGGTTGCTCGCTACCTTCGGGCATATCTTTTCCGGAGGGTATTCGGCAGGGTACTATGGATATATGTTTTCCAAGGAAATATCGAAACGATTGTATGCATCACTCGTTGATGCCCCCAACAATGAGGTTAGAAACTCACGGGGTCGGCATATGCTCGATACGGTGTATGCGATGGGGGATTCCATGCCTATGGGCGATATAATAGACTTGTATTTTGAGCGAATCAAATGATAAACAAACTGTTTACACCCGAGTTACTATGATACAGTGTTCACTATATCATGTGAAAAACAAGTTAAAGAAATCCTGACACATATACACACAACATAATATGCAGATATTCGTAAAAACCCTCACTGGAAAGACCATCACTTTAGACGTCGAGCCGAGCGACACCATTGACAACGTCAAGATGAAGATTCAAGACAAGGAAGGAATCCCGCCCGACCAACAGCGTCTTATTTTTGCCGGAAAGCAATTGGAGGATGGGAGGACTCTGTCTGATTATAACATCCAGAAAGAGAGTACGCTCCATCTCGTGCTGAGGCTGCGTGGTGGATTACTTTAGAATCTTATACAATCAGCCCCGCGATACATTCGCAACTACACAGAAAAAAATTGATATTAATCAATGTTGTATATAATCATATACAACATTACCTGATGACTGATACAATGAAAACCGTCACTGACTATTTCCTCCGCACTACGGGCGGGGATTGGATACAATACAAATCTGTTGCTGCTGCATACACCGCAACCAACATTCCCCGCAAGAAATTATCGCAATTGTTTCTCGGAACCGAAACATTAACCGGCTACGAATTTCGAACCGAAGAGCGCATACGTCCCATGACATCAGCCGAAATATGGAAAGAAAATAATAAACAACGAATTGGTGATTATAACAAAATATACGGCGATAACCATAAATCCACGAATAAAACAATGATTTTCGCCCAAAAGGTCGGCGATACATCGGGAGAATGGTTGGAATTCGCAACGGCGGCGGCTGCGTCAAAAGAACTGGGAGTTTATACCGCCAATATAAGCAAACAATTGAAAGGCGGTTTGAAACAAACGGGTGGATATGTTTTCAAAAAGGAAACGATTGATATGGAACCAAAGAGTAAAACCGACTGGAAGGATGTGTGTGCGGAGAAGGGATATGAAAATGAATGTGTTGGCAAGCCGTCTCCCCACAGAGCCCTCCATACCGAACAAGATGGTGTTGTGGGCAAATCGTGTTGTACGTGTAAGACATGGAAATCACTCACAACTTATAACACCGCGACAGCACAATGGGACGGACTTCGCAATGATTGTAAGGATTGTCTTGCGTCGTACCGCGTGGACAACAAAGATAAGATGACCGAATATAATAAGACATATTGGGTGGAGACGAAAGAAGTCCAAACGGAACGACATAAAACATGGGTGGCCGATAATCGCGAACATGTTAATGAATATCATCGTAAATATATAAAAGAATGGGAAGCCAACAAACGCGCCACTGACCCATCGTGGAAATTACTCAAGAATCTGCGGTGCCGATTATGGAGCGCCTTGAAATCCCAGTCGGCGACCGAATACAAAGCGGCACAGACCCGCGAACTAGTCGGGTGCGATATGGCGGTCCTCCACGGCCATTTGGAAGCCAAGTTCACACCCGAGATGACATGGGAGAATTACGGATCCTACTGGCACTGTGATCACGTGATTCCCTGTGCGAGTTGGGATATGACGAACCCGCACGACCAAGAGTTATGTTTCAACTACAAGAATCTCCAACCGTTGGAGGGGGGTGAGAACGTATCCAAAGGGGCAAAATTCTGCGAAGATGAGAAAGCGAAGTATGTGGCGGAATATGAGACCGCGACTATGTAATTACCGTTAACAACCCTGCCGTTCCGCGGGGTACTTGTCGGCCAATTTGATCGCCATCGTTACTTATAAGTTAAATTCCCGTGGTGGTCGGCGGCCCAACGCCCATCTAAATGCCCGGGGTGGTCGGCGGCCCAACTGGGGGGAGTTCCGCCCCCCACACCCCCCATCGTTAACGATGTCAGTGGGTGGTCGGCGGCCCAACGCCCCCAACGCCCCCAACGCCCTTCATCAATCGTTTATGTTCGTCAATCAATGCTTTCGCGGGATTGGTCGGTGGCCCCTCACCACCCGCACCACCATCACCACCTGCCCCTACCAACTTCAGCGAATCAATTCGCAGTAAATTATCAAACGAATGGTACGATCTAATGGAATCCCAATATCCCGAAACCGCCCGTTTCACCAAATCCCATTCCGTCCATGCCGGCGGCTCATCTTTGGAGACGATTTCGGTCGACCCATCCTCGCCGATGCTATATATCATATCGCTCGAGGAAGTGTATTCTGGTATATTCCTGATAGTGTATGTCGCAGTATACAGTGGATCGTATTCATGTACGAGACAAATATTAGTGATGGAGGAACTCTCCAAATAGTCGGCAATATTTTTGGTAATATACGGACACGGATTATAGGTGATGGAAATTATATTCCTAAATTCATCTGGACCGACGTATTGTTCCAAATACAGTTGGAGTATATAGGTGAAAATATCAGCCAATCCTCCCCCGAGACTATGTCCGCTAACCACAATGTAGTAATCCCCTAGTCCATCCACTGCAAATTGCTGGGTCACTTCATAAACGATGCGGGCGATTTGTCCTATACAATCATCTTTTCTCAATTGATTCCATGCCCCCGAATGAACTTTTGCTTCCGGTGGGATATCCATTCCGGGAATTTCCATGGATGTGTGTATGATGTTCGCATTCGCAATCCAATCCAGGGGTTCTTCCGACCCGCGAAATACCACGGAAATGGTCCGAAATTCCCGCGAAATCGTAATCGCAGCATCGAATCCGGTATTATTTGTGAAATATCCAACCAAATAAGTGGAATCAAATGTAGGACATTTCCCCGCAGCGTACAATTTGTACAAAGATTCCAAATTGGAACCAGGTACAGTCCGGGTCTTTGAATTGGATATTTGGGTTCCAGTTGTATGTAAATATTCAGGGGTCAGTTCTTTGTTGATTTGGTACAATCCCTTGGTCCCATACCAGAATTGTAGCATAGCATTTTTCCAAATAGCGAATTCTGTCGGCTTGCTCGTCATATACAGTATATGAAGAATATGTCAAAACAGTGTAAAAAATATTTTACTAAATCCCACATCCAATTCACCATCATGGCGAACCACTTGCAATAAACTGTTGCTAACCAATCGGCGGGTAGGGGGTCCTGGGGGGACGCCGTCCCCCCATCATAAAATATCCCCCCAGTATAATGTGGTACCTCCGCGTTTCAAATCCAGAGACAGTCGCCACCACCAATTGTTTTCATTTCACAGATTCGCAAACATACGAACTGTGTGTGGAGGGTGGGGCGATTGTATTCACGGATGCGCCCGATTCGCACTATACGATTGATAAATTCATGGAAAACACGGTCACTAACGCGACCGTACAAATCGCCGCATTAGAGGATCGTATTAGGAAAATGCAGAATACCGTCCATGCGACCACTCACCCCATAAACATTACCATTCACCGATTAACGCCGCGCGATACATAAAATATTACACCATAAATAACATCTCACTGTAATATACAATGACAATCAGCGTTCATACCCCCGACGAATTCAATATCTCTCCATCCTTATCGGAACTTGTGGAAACTAACCCAACCACTCATCCCCACTTGCATTGGGGTGATCGCCCGATGAATATCAATATGGTGGTATCAAATCCAGCACACATGACATTCGATGTGGTGGGCGGTGGAATGTTGGGAACGAATGTTGGTGAAGAAACCCAATTGGAGGTCACGTTCACGGGCCAAACCGAATTAGGAATGGTAAATGACCCAGCGCCAAATGTTAAGCAGATGATTGCGTACGCATACAGTGATTTGTTCGGCGATACTGATGTGGTTGGATGGGAGTCATTGGATTCTAAATACAATGACGCGGAATTGATGTTGCCGGGAGTCTTTACGCAACTGACGAATTGTACGACTGTTATGTACGGCGGGAGCACTGAGCCGATTCTCATCACCCATATATCGCGCGATGGCCCATGCGATATCATGTTCCACTCTGGCCCAGAATTGACCTCCCCCACACACCCAGCCATGATGCCACACGAGAAATTCATTGATGTGATTATGCGAACCATCTTCCACGAATCCGCCACCACTGGATCATCGGTGGGTCAAACTGCAGGCAATGAAGTTGAACTTCACATCAAGAATAGAATCAATGTCTCCGATGGAAATGTCGCCACTTACGAAAAGTACCATATGATGTCCAACATGAATGTTTCGTACGGCGCATTCATGCCGGCTGAGGGTGGGGGTGGGGGTGATGGTGGTGATGGTGGTGATGGTGGTGATGGTGTGGTCGAGCCTATGGGTGATATACCTACCGATTTCTCTATGTAAACCGCGTAATCAATAAATTGAATATCGGTCAGTAAATGAATGGACACATAACTATTCATTTACAATCGGTGCCTGGCCGTCCAACGACATCTAAGTGTCAGGGGTCGCAGGGGACAGCATGTCCCCTACTAACAACCGTTCCAGCACATCAAAGAAATCCGTCTTTACTGACCGGAATGCACTGTGCTTCCCGTAGGTGTAGGATATTTTTTCGCGAGGGATGTTGGAGACAATATTGGCACCAACCGTGGTAACCGCCTCATCCACCGAGAACACCACGCGCATATCCGCCAAATCGCTGGCAAACAGTTCCCGCAATTCGGCGGGACGCGGCAAGTTCGGGTGAATCTCCAGCGGTTGGCGGAAACAAATGGGTGCGAACGATGTATTGAGGATGTTCCCTTGATCGTGGGAGTTCTCGGCGGGCAACAATATGCCCGAGGGGATTTCAATCACACGACGGACAAATTCCGGGAGGTGGAGGGCGGCGGCGAAATTAAGGAGCGGTGATGATTCTAGGAGAGGCATCAGTAGGATATATCGTGCGGGAATATGGCCTATGTAGGTGGAAGTGTCGGTCATTTGTCGTCGCGCAACCCTCAAGTGATTCATGGCGAAATAGCCGCCCATGGAATGGCCCATGAGAATCATGGGTTTCACCGCATCAATCACACCCCTCAATCGTTTCTCCACATCCACCACCGCCTCATGTGTATCGTATGAGAAGTACGTCACGTTATACCGAGGATTCCCGCGAAAGTACAGCCGGATATTCGCGTAGTTGTCTGAACCGTCATTCTCGTCACAACAGGTGGCGAATCCCTGGGCGAATAGGATGGTGGGGGGAATACCCCCCCCCAGGACCCCCCCGGACGACGATGTTGTGTGTGTGGTGGTGGTTGTCATGTAACATATAGGGTGTGAAAAATATGTTCCAAATCAGTATATGAATTTCTCCACTACATAGTATAACTCCCAATGCCCCACCCACTCACCCCCGAATACGGATACGACGAGTTCAACTGCGAGGCCGCCCAACAATTCCTCGCAAATAACTGGCAGATGTTCGCCCTGATCGCCGTGATGTACCCCACCATAGCCTTCAAACTCGCCTCCTTCAAAATCCCCAAGAATGACCGGATTGACTCAGTGTATCTTGTGTGGAATGCCCTGTTGTCCATGTACTCGGCGTGGACCGTGTGGATGATGTGGGATGGATGGGTGCGGATGACCACCGACCACCCCGAGTACACGGTGGTCCAACATATTCGGTCGCCCCTGTACTACCAGTACACATGTTACCCATGTTTCATATTCACCCTCTCCAAAATCGCCGAATTTGGTGATACGATGTTGATCCTCGCTCGCGGCCGTCCCCTGCGATTCATCCAGTGGTACCATCATCTGTTGACGTATGGATTCACGTACTTGACATACACTGTACCACACTACGTAGTATCCACCTCGCCTATCTTTGGCACAGTCAACGCCTGCGTACACACCATCATGTACGGATGGTATGCGTTCTCCACCGCGGGGTTCCGGACTCCCACTTGGTTCAAGCATCTCATTTCATTGATTCAAGTGACGCAAATGTTCTTTGGATGCTGGTTGATTCATACCGCCAATCACGGCAATGTGTGGCGCGACAATGAGCCCGTGGTGTATTGGATGGCCACGGGAATGTACGGATCGTATGTGTTCCTGTTCGGACACATGTTGGTGACGAATGTGTGTGGTGGTGGTGGTGGGAAGAAGAAAAAGTTGGATTAGATGTTCGGTTCAACCCAGTACTCGCCACCGTATATATGATGCGGGAACACATCCAACATCACATGCCAAAATGAACTCACACTTGAATCGCAAAAGTTATACGTCACCATATACGATGATTCGCCAACGATAAATTCATATATTCCCAAATTGAAATCCGATTTCAAAATAAGTGATTCTGCCGATGAACCACTTATTTCATCAACCGATACGAATTTATAATATGTACATGGATCATGATATAATGATTTCAAGAATGAACTACGTATCCATTTTATACCATTATCGTCCATATATACATTGTTTAAATCGTCCACGCAACGTATCACCCCAATTGGTAAATAATTATGTTTGTTTCGTTCCAAATGTTGGTGTATCGTTGGAAATATCATTGTATGATACAATGATATGATATAATTATATGCATGTATTTTTTACGCGGGACCTCTTCTGTGTCCGGCGAGTTTTTCCCCTACCCCCACCTCCCCCACCTCCCCCATCTCCCCTACCCCTACCCCCACCACCCCCACCTCCCTCCACCCACTCCACTACCATCCCCACCAATTCCCTGTAATACATGCGAAATTGTCCCCGCCGTCTCCGCATATCCGTGACGGAAAACCATTCCATCCGCGCCTTTTCAAACAGTCCTTTGGTGGCACGCGTATCCAACGAACTCCGCTCAAAGAAATCGCTGATCCGATTGTAATGGGTTGCAAGCATCGGATCGTACGGTACCCTGACCAAGAACACCGTGTACTGACGGGAAGCGTTGGTGAAGGTGCGTACCAACCCTTTGGTAAACAACTGACGGTACGTTGCGAACGTTCCAAACACCCCAGATGATTCCTCGTACCATTCTCGCAGAGCAATCACGCGATCCGTCTCCTTCCCCTCAGCCCCGCCCCCGAAATCCGCCCATCCTGGGGTATCATTCGATGCCTGCTCTTTCCCGAATAGAAACATTGGTTTCCCTCGAACAATCGCATACGGCAAAACTCCCGCACCCATCAATACATTGTATGGGTATAAAATTTATCTCTTCGCAATATACTGTGTCCATATCCATGAATCGTTTCCGAAAACTTCTCAATGAATACACTGATGATACAGAACCCATTCATTACCTGTTATCCGCTGGGGTAATCGCGGTGAAATTGGTGACAAATGTACCGCGTACCATTGAATACATTGCGGACGATATCGCACACAATACAGTGGGGGATCATATTGGCAACAGTGTAAAGTTGGATAAGACCGCCGACCTGACATTTCACAAAGATGAGGAGTTCGCGGATGATCGGATGTCGAACAGTATGATGATTTGGTCGTCTTTCCCACCTGAAATATCCGTTGATGTGGTACGAGAAACATGCGAGTCTGTTTCCAACGATTGTTTCGGGGTCGCGGGGAAGGTGGTGGTGTGGGGTGGGTCACCACCGCCCATCACTCCCCGCCAACATATGATTGACTGTTCCCAAAAAACCCAGGCACAAGTGATGGGAACCAACCCATGCGTCTTCCACGTATTCCCCAACGAGGGGAAAGTGATGTGCTACGCCGACCACTATTACGCAGATGGGAAATTTGTGTTTGAATTATCGTCGCGATTCATCTCGTTATATATGGGGCGTGAAACCACATATGCGAAATTCTTGCCGTACACGTACATTCCCGTGATAAGCGATGCGAAGATGGTGAAACGATGGGGAGAACTCATCGAATCCTACGTCCGCTACCCCACCCAGAATACCATGTCATGTACCGCTCGCATCCAAAGAATATTGATGAAACCCCTTATATCATTGAAACCGGGTCGCTGGACGAATTATGCTCGGGCTCTGTACCCCCTGTTTAAAGTAAGTGACCGTGAATATTTCCAAGTGGGACTAACTGTGGGTTTGGATGTTCCGCGATTCTATACAAACAATCGGGTGGGGACTGTACTGTTCATATTACATCGTCCCGATATGAACGCGCCGTATGAGGAGGCGATTCACACGATGGCCGTGGCAATTGAACGTGATGTCACTGCAAACAAACTCGATGCCTTTCTATCATATGATATGGCAGCATCATTCGATACCCACTTGATTCGTAAATTGGGGTTCCGATTCAGATCATCAGTCGATGTAGTGTTATCCCCCTTCCATTATGTGGTGGATGGGGATGAGCCGATCACCGACCAATCCCGCGAATATTTGTTAGATACATGGGGGTGTTTCGGGGGAGCGATGGATTTTCCCTATATTTACGCAGCCATCACATCATGTCGAGATATAACGTCGGGTGTGTACCAAACCAACGTTCCCGATATTCATTTGGAACAGATGGATGGATTGGTTGGTACTGCGTTGGGCGATATTATTGAGTTCACGGTATAATATGACACACAACACCACATAGAGTTGTCTGTCATATTATGGTATAATGACGATGTTACGAGTGTTGTTAGGGTCACGGGGTCGTATTTCCCATGGCATCCGCCACGCCCCCCTCCATACCATCGGTATCCCCCGAGAATCCTTCCCAGGCGAACGGAGGGTGGCAATGAGTCCCGAGATGACAAAGCGACTCGTAGCCAAGGGGTTCGCGGTGAATGTTGAGTGCGGTGCAGGGATCGGGTCCCAGTGGGCGGACACCACATACGAGTCCATGGGAGCAACTATTGTGTCGCCCAAAGAGGTGTGGCGGGCCGATACAGTGGTGAAGATCCGTCCTCCGTCGCATGTGGAATTGGATACTGTGGGCGACCGAGCCATCGTATCCCAATTCAATCCCGCGGGGAATGATAGTTTAATGTGTCAGGCGGAGAAACAGGGGGCGACTGTCGTTGCAATGGACTGTATTCCTCGAACCATTTCCCGAGGACAGACGTACGATACATTGTCGTCACAGGCAAATTTGGCCGGGTACCGTGCGATGGTGGAGGCAACCCACGAGTTCGGGCGCCTCCTGGCGGGCCAAATGACCGCCGCGGGAAAGACCCCTCCTGCCCGAGTATTGGTGGTGGGTACGGGAGTCGCGGGATTGGCGGCTATCCAAACGGCCCGTAACGCCGGGGCGGTGGTACGCGCATTTGATGTGCGACCTGTCACAAAAGAGCAGGTGGAATCGATGGGCGCAAAGTTCATAGAGTTGGATGGAGCGGCGGATGGGAGTGGATCGGGTGGGTATGCGAAGGAGATGGATGCGGACTGGCACGCGCGAGCGGCGGAAATGTTTTCCCGTGAATCCCGGGAGGCGGATATCATAATCACCACGGCGTTGATTCCCAATCGTCCTGCGCCCCGGATGATAACCAGCGCAATGGTGGCGGAGATGCGTGCCGGGTCTATCATTGTGGATTTAGCGGCGGAGAATGGCGGGAATGTGGAGACTACCACGAAGAACCAGCGCGTGGAAACGGAGAACGGAGTGGTATGTTTGGGGTACACGGATATGCCATCCCGCCTTCCCCAGACCGCATCGGCACTGTACGCCAACAACGTTGGGCGATTCATCGAATCCATTTCCACCAACGGAGAGATAGATTACGGGACGGACGATGATGTGTTGCGGGCGATGAAAGTGGTGGATGGTGGTGAAGTGTTATGGCCCAAATGTGTGGAGGATGTGGAGGATGTGGCGGCGATGTCTGTGGTGGTGGCACCCGTGGCACCCAGTGGAAGGGATTCTCGCCCCAAGACCCCCCTGGATAAGGATATCACGGGTAGGGCGACTCCAAGCGCAATTGGGTGGGCGACCGCCGTGGGAGTGGGGACGTTGGGACTGGGTGCGATCTCTCCAGGCCCAGCATTCACCTCATCGGTTGGTACTTTTGCGCTGTCAAATATGTTGGGAGTGGCATCGGTCGCGAATGTCTCCCACTCCCTTCATTCGCCCCTGATGGCGGTCACCAATGCAATCAGTGGAATCACTGCGGTGGGTGGGATTCATCTGTTGACATCGGATCAACCACTAGTGTGGGGTCTGGGTGCGGCGGCGACCACACTTTCGGCAGTGAACATTGCTGGCGGATTTATTACCGCCGATAAGATGATTGCGATGTTTGATGAGAAGAAGAGTTCGGGTGGCGATACTTCCACCACCGACTCATACACCAAACAAATCATACCCATCGCCGCCAGCGGTCTCATGTGGGGCGGATTACACGCCACGGGATTCGCGGGTCCCGAGATGGCACCGATGGCGGAGATTCTCGCGGGTACACTGTGTATTGGGGGAATTGCCGGGTTGGCTTCTAAGGATACGGCAAAGATGGGAGCGATGGCGGGAAAGGCGGGGATAGGATTGGCCCTGCTATCTACAACCCCTGCATCGGTGGCTCTCCCCGCCGCGGCATTGGTGGGTGTGGGTGGAGCGGTGGGATACGGAGTGGGTAAAAAGATTTCGCCCATGTCCCTGCCTCAGGCGGTGGCGGGATTTCACGTATTGGTGGGATTGGCTGCGACAGCGGGATCCGTGGGTATGTTCATGGGAACACCCGCGGCCGAAATGACCCCCCTGATTGCCAGCAGTTCCTTCTTGGCGGCGACCATTGGATCCATCACCACCACCGGATCCCTGATTGCCTTTGGGAAATTGGATGGGCGGATGGATAGTACCGCGACGAACCTTCCGGGACGCGACATGATAAACATTGGATTGGGTGGAGCAACGGTCGCGGCTGCCGGCATGTTCCTCCACGACCCCAGTATCGGCCCCCTTCTCGTGGGAGCCACCACTTCATCGGCGCTGGGACTTCACATGACCGCATCCATCGGAGGAGCGGACCTGCCCGTGGTCATCACCCTCCTCAATTCCTATTCGGGATGGGCGCTGGCGGCCGAGGGATTCTTGCTGGAACGACCGGTTCTCACTACCGTGGGGGCCCTGATTGGATGCAGTGGCGCATCACTGACGAAAATCATGTGCGATTCCATGAACCGCGACCTCCCATCGGTGATCCTGGGCGGGTTTGGAAACACCGCCACTGCCACCACCACGCACACACCCACGGGTGAATCCACTGAAATTTCCGTGGAGGATACATTGGAAGTGTTGCGCGATGCCGAGTCGGTGGTGATCACTCCCGGGTACGGATTGGCAGTGGCTCAGGGCCAGTACCCGCTGGCAGAATTGGTTTCCAAATTGCAGGCAATGGGAAAGAGGGTTCGGTTCGGAATCCATCCCGTGGCGGGTCGCATGCCTGGTCAACTGAATGTCCTGCTCGCGGAAGCCAATGTCCCCTACGATATCGTGGAGGAAATGGAGGAGATCAATGACGATTTCGCCAGCACGGATGTGGTGTTGGTGATTGGATCCAGTGATACAGTGAATCCCTTGGCGGAGGAGCCCGATACGCCCATCAGCGGAATGCCCGTGTTGAAAGTCTGGAATGCGAAACATGTGATTGTCATGAAACGGACGATGGGGGGCGGATATTCGGGGGTTCCCAACCCACTCTTTACCAAGGATAACACCGATATGTTGATTGGTGATGCCAAGGATACGTGTGCGGCATTGGCTGGGAAATTGTAATGTGAAATCAATACCATACGTAAAATCGTACATGTTCAACAAATTCGCCCTATATGATAAGTTGATGTCACTACTTATCATTGGTTGTAGCGTAGGCATTCCCTGTCTCGCATTTCTCTCTTGCATACCATTCTATTTGGTCGCCAGATCCTTTGACAGAAGTGAAATGGTGGATTTGGTCACCACTTCCCGGACCCGACCTTTGGTCATTGCATTCTACGGGCACACATCTTTCTTGGATACGATTTTCGGGATATGGCAAAACTCTAGACTCCCCACTCCCACACGAATGTTGATGAAATTTCCATATCCCACACTTCTTCCCAAATGGATCCACCGCCAAATAGTGATGATCGATCCGGATAAATCCAACACGGGTTCTATTCTCTCTTATGGAGACGATGTGGTGCTGAGTATGTGGATCGAGGGCGCGCGGAACAGAATGCAGTGCGTCCACAGCGGGTTCGTCCACATCGCCACATCATTGAATGCCGACCTTGCCCTGTGCTACATTGATTGGGATGCGTGGCGGTATCGGGTGAAAGTGTTGCCTGTCAGCACTTACTCACGGGAGACAGTGCTGGAGGAGTTCACGGAATTTATTGGCGACGATCGGTGTGCGGTGTACCCTGGGTCATGCAGCGAGATGCGGTTCAAATGTGCGGTGGATGATGCGGTGGTGTCAGTGGACAACACTTCGACGTATGGAAGTTTCGTGTGATGTGTGTTTGTGAAAAATACACATCATTTATTTTACCATACCAATGTATGACGCCCGACCATACTAAACAGTACACGGTTTGTGGAAACACTCATATGTTGATCGGCGACCAATATAAATCATATGATGTGGACTCATACTTAACACCCACCACATTATCCCGATTCGATACATTGCTTGAATTGTTACACACGTTTATTGATGTGATGGATCAGTTGAATATGCAAGACCATTGGTGTATTAAATCGGGGACATTGTTGGGATATGTGCGCCACAACGGATTCCTTCCACACGACGATGATATTGATATATTGATTGATGAATATGCGATGAACGCATTGATTGAAAATCAACAAATCATGTATGATCGATTCGTCAACTGCCGCCCATTGATAACTACAATTGGTCTCAAAATTTATAGTGGAGATATATTTATGGATGTGTTTGTATACACGAAAAACAAATATGGATATTATACTCCGAAATCAATCAATTGTCAGCAATTATTCCCATCTCTGTACTTTCACGAATCGGTTCTATTTCCAATACAAACAATCTCAAATGGGTTTGAGGGAATCAGTGTAAATATCCCAAATAATCCCGTACATATGTTGGAAACGAATTATTCGCCCGGGGTGGTGGATTCGATTGTCGTGTACGAAACACATACAAATGTGGTAGTTGATGTGTTGTCAAAAATAATGAGACCGTACGAAACAATTATAATGAACCCGCGGTTCGAACCAATTGTAACTTTTTGTATGGATATGTATACAACGGGAAATTCTCGAATAAATCGGTTTTCTAAAAAACGGCCCGTTACACGATGTAATATCACAATCGGATGCTTTGATGTGTTACATCGCGGCCACGAAGAATTGTTCACTATAATGAGAAACAGCGATGTTGATAATGGGTACGAATCGCCCGATAAATTCTTTGATGTCTCTCAAAAACCATTCACCATTGCATTCGTCCACGATAACGAATCCATGTTGAAAAATAAGGGGGTGGTGGCAGAGGATTCGCACGAACGACGACTGGAGAATGTGCGGAAATACGTGGATCACGCGATTCCCGTGTACACCACAGACCCGTCTGCCGCACTGAGGGAATTCATATCCACAAACATCCACTCGTTACAGTTCACATACATTCGGGGGAACGATTGGGCCGATTTCCCTGGAAAATCTGTATTGGAAGAATTTCAGATTCCCGTCCGATTCAAACCGTACAATGACACGATATCCTCCACGAAAATCCGCAACCAATTGCGCGGATAAATTGACCATTCATCGAACATTCATCGAACATTCATCGAACATTCGGGCAATCGGCCGTTAACAACCCATGGTAAATTTTGATATATCGTAAACACTAGAATTCGATGATGTGGTCACATGACCATCCACCATACAAACGTAAAATGGAACTTTCGAACACGTGTTGTGAACTACTATATTGGAACGTTCAGATGACAACATTGATGTGAATATAACATCTACATTAACATTCAACCCATTGGTCAGGTGTTTAACAGTGCCAACCGATACATCACAACCAATCAATTGTTTAGCCAAATCAATCCCTTGATACATATCATTCATCACCAACGCAGTACCGAAACACGCGGTCAATGACCGATTTATAGTATCCACCGATGTATCATGACGGTCAATTTGTATAATAACTGCACTGAATGTATTGAACACATCCCTATCATCCTCCAATAGACAGGTTACCGCGGTCTTCAACCTGGTGATGGATTCCGGTAAATTTTCAAACAATTTCCCTATATAATCACTCAATGCTTGTACGGCGAATGGAACCCCTGCTTGTTTCGACCGTTGTTTTATGTCGGGTATGTCAATTGGGTAGGTGAGATATTTCGTAGCACGATTCGATGGGTTGCGTTCATGTGATACGTGTGATGGGATACATAATCGGGGAAGTTCCGGAACCAATCTCGTCACTGAAACAGCCCGTTCCAACATATTCGTTCGAATCTTTTTATATTCGGGTATAGGGATTCCACTTATCAGACACATTCCAATGTGAGCGGAAACCCCATCCAACACCGAATGATCCCACGCAACCACCAATGCGGGCGATTTCCTAGATAACACAACATGCCATGGCATCGCATGATACCCCGCATCAAATGAATCAAAGTACATCTTATCCTGATCGGTTTCGTCCGACATGTATATGAACGATTCAAAATCAATCGTTTCTTGGTACGTATATGTGTTGTTGGGTCCATATGCGACATAAAATACTCCACCATGATCTCTTGTCACATTTTTACGCAAATTGGCACGCACTAACATATGAAATTCCTCTGGTGAATATTCGGGCATGATATTGTATCCGGACATCCGTGGAGTATTCAAGTAATGCGCGTCTTTCCAGATGAACGGTTTGTATGTCATTTACATATTGTATGGAGAAATACTGCACGTGCACACAAAAATAATGATATATGCGAAGTATCGTGTAAAATTGATAAGACCCTTGCATTGTATGTGATGTGTACACACACGCACTTACATACATACAATGACCAGTAACATTAGTACCACTGACATGAACCACGGTTTCCCCTTTACACTGAGTGGCTTCCAGCGGGAGGCAATCCAGGGTATCCTCTCACACCGCGATGTGCTGGTATCGGCACCCACGGGGTCGGGAAAAACCCTGCCCGCCGAATTCGCCATCCGCCATTTCACGTCCATGGGGAAAAAGGTGCTGTACACCACGCCCATCAAATCCCTCTCCAACCAAAAGTACCACGATTTCACCACTGAATGGGCGGGGACGGATGTGAGTGTGGGTTTGGTGACGGGGGATATCCAAATGAATCCCGGGGGCGATGTGGTGGTGCTGACCACGGAGATTCTCAGGAATACACTCGTATCGGGCGTTACAGAGGGGCGTTCCTCCCCAGGCGTTACGCCGCCGACCACAACTAGCGATATTGAAGACGCGACTTCAAGCGCAATTGGTGCGACCCCAAGCGGAATTGGTGGCCTATTCCAAATCAACATGGACGATGTCGCCTGTGTGGTGTTTGACGAATTCCATTATATTTGCGATAAATATCGAGGACATGTTTGGGAGGAGTGTGTGATGGCAGTTCCACCCCATGTATGTCTGGTGATGTTGTCGGCAACTCTATCCCGACGTGAGGAATTATGTGATTGGATTGGTAGGGCGCGTCTGGGCGTTACGCCGCCCACCACAACTAGTGATATGTTAGATATTTCGTCTAACGATTCGCCGTTGCCGGGGGAGTTTGAGGGGGGCACCGCCCCCCTCTTGTGTACGAGCACCCACCGCCACGTCCCCCTGTACCATTCCGTGTGGCTGTCGGGACCCCGCAACATTGCCAAGACGGAGAAGGATAAAGAAAAGATTAAAGCGTACGATGCGGTGGCGAACCGCGCGATACCCATTTGCGATACCACGACAAATACATTCGATGCCCCCACCCATAGCACAGTGAACCGCGTGAAGCAGTATCTGATGAAGACCCACAACAATCCCCGCCCCGCCCAAGTCTTGAACGATGTGGTGCGCCACCTTCGGGACAAGCAGTTGACCCCGGCAATCATCTTTGTGTTATCCCGCACCAAATTGGAAATGTACGCACAGCAAATTACGGTGCCATTGGTGGATACGGATCATGATATCACCGCCGAGTACGCGGGAACTGTCCGCCGTAAATGCGAGCAGATCCTTCGTGCAAAAATCGGGAACTGGCAGGAGTATCAGTCGTTGCCGGAATTCCTGATGGTGGTGGGATTGTTGGAGAAAGGGATTGGAATCCACCATGCGGGCATGTTGCCATTACTCCGTGAGATGGTGGAGATGCTGTTCGTCCAGAAACTCATTAAAGTCTTGTTCGCCACGGAAACGTTTGCGGTGGGCCTCAACATGCCAACCAAGACCACAGTGTTCACGAGCCTCAAGAAATTCGACGGAACGACGAACCGATGGCTGGAGTCGGCCGAGTACACGCAGATGGCGGGGCGGGCGGGAAGGAGGGGGATCGATACGGAGGGACATGCGATCATATGCGCGAACATGTTTGAGCCGCCCGATGCAGAGATAATGCGGGATATTGTTGCCGGAAGCCCGAGATCCGTTGTATCGCGACTGAAACTCTCGTACGCAATGGTGTTGGAGAATGATACGGAACGGGTGATTGCGCGGTCCATGCTCAGTGATGAGATTGATATGGAATTGCGGGGCATGGATACACAGTTGGACAAATTGAATCAGGAAATGATGTATGAGATGGCCGTGACCAACCCCACCGACACGAATATCCCCCCCAATGTACTTGAATCATACGAGGTGGCGGTGGGACGATTACTCAATGTATCGGGAAACCAAGCGAAGAAAGTCAAGCGCGATATCACGCGAATGAAGGCGGAGTACCCAGCGATAAGCGAATTGGCGGGCCGCGATTTCATTAGGCGCGAAATCCAAAACAAGATTGATGTGTTGAGTGGAAGTCGTCGGTCCACTGCCCGATATATTGACGATTCATTGGATTGCGTGAGGACGATTCTGTACGAGGCCGGATTCCTTGAGGGGAGTCCCTCCCCTCACACTCCCCCGGGCGCGATATCGCCAGATATTGGGAATGTGGTGGGCCACGTTACGGACATTGCATGTTGTGGTGGGTGGCGTAACGCCCGGTGCATGGCCAGCCTCATTCGCGAATCCCACCCATTGGCGTTCGTCGATACGTACATGAAATACAATGGGTTCCGTGCGATGGACG
>Ga0308006_10000336_pt1 | contig 19282 bp, 24 predicted proteins | sample Neamet69_FD_203150 | JGI IMG/M metagenome (GOLD analysis project Ga0308006, IMG submission 203150) | Marine microbial communities from water near the shore, Antarctic Ocean - #69 | ecosystem: Environmental > Aquatic > Marine > Unclassified | place: Southern Ocean | collected 2014-06-07 | reverse complement strand
GTGCAACCAAGGTTGTAGACAACAGTGCTGTTACAGATAACCTAGATGGAACACTAACATTTACAGCGCCAGCTAATGGCACACATGAAATAAGAGTACGTTGTCAAGACTTTGGTGACTTACAGTCTGAAATAGCAACTAAAGCACTAACAACTATTACATTTGAATTCAACTACAGATACTTTAGAATATTGTTTAATGCTGTAATTAGTTCTGGAACATTGATTCCAGAGTTTGCATTGTATACTGCAGCGGCACAAGGCGGAACTAAATGGCCAACAAGTGCATTGACATCAAACACTGCACCAACACCGTTTGTTGCAAGTGGTCAAGGTGCTTATAGCATATATGATTATTGGAAAGCATTTGATAACGGTGCAGGACAATTTTGGAACTTAGCTGGAACACCTAACACTGACTACCTTGCTATTGATTTAGGCAGTACTCAACTAATAAAAAGTTTTAAAATAAGAACAGCAGGCTTTGTTCAGGCTAGTATGCAGTTACAAGCTAGTGCAACAAATGCATGGAGTGGTGAAGAAGTAGTTATAGAGAATATAACTCCCACAGTCAACAGCACAATTAATATAGGATAAGGAGAACATTATGAGTTTAGCAAGTGAATGTCAAGCCGCAGTATTTAATTATGTAGATGCTGACACACAAAGAAATGCAGCCTTAACAGGTGAACACAAGGAGTATGTTATGTTAGTATTACAATTGTTACGTGATCAATATACTATACAGCTAGCTGAAGGAGCCGCAAACTTTACAGTACCAGATGATATAGCAGTAACATTAACTGAAGAGTGTCCGTGGTAACATGAGTATAATTAAACCCAAAAGAGGCACAGGTAGTCCAGCAGGAAGCATTGAAACAAATGAGATTGCTATGGATACAGCCGCTAAGACATTATACGTTAGCACAGACGGAACTAATGCAGAGATACTTGCAAACAATACTGAATACTTTCTAGCTAACAATACTATAAGTGGATTAACCAACCTTATGGATGGTGCAGGAAACACACAGTATTCAAAACGTATACTATCTAGTAGACAGAATGATACAGTGCAGCAACCTTTAACACTAATAGAAATTGAAAGAGACTTAGGTGGTGATGGTGCAGTAGCAGGAAAAGAGCTAAGAGTTCCTTCATATGACTTTAGTATTAAGAGTAATGCAACCAATACTAACAACAGTCCACAAAACATTTATGCTGGCGGACTATATGGCGGTAGTGGAAGCAATGACGGCAGTTTACCAAACTTCCTTGGTGCGTTTGCATATGATGATGGTATTACTAGTTTTAGTAAAGCTACAATATGGGAAGGCACTAAAGACAAATTTACTATTGAAGGAACACTTCTTGCTAACGCAGGTGGTGATGTAATTAACACAACTTCAAGTTTAACTACAGCAGTATTAAACCTTAAAGTAGATGAAACAGGATACAATAAAGCACAGATAATGTGTGAAGATTCAAATGGTAAAGCATTTAGTATTGTTGGTGAAATGAACACGGGCAACACTCAAGACAAGTTTATAGTTACACTAGACCCAGACAACATTCACAGTCCAACTAACCAAGCTAACTATGCAGGTGATTATGGTGTATACTATCTTAAAGACTACAGTAGTGTAGAAAACCCTGCTATACAAATGAATGTGTTTGGTGCTAAAGATGCGTTTAAACTAAGAGTATATGATGATAACAATGGTGGAAGTGATCCTTATGGATACAAGCCAATGCAAGTTCATACATCAGATTTTAGTGTTAATCCTAGTGATACATATAACTCTACAGTAGAAGCATTAAGCATTACAAACAGTCAAAGTCAGTTTACCAATAGATTAGTTGCACAAACAACATCAGGCTTTGGTGGTGCAGCAAAGTTTAGAAGACTTACAAATAATTCAACAACCAATCCTAGAGCAAGTGGTGCCTTTGAAAGCAACTATGTAGACGGCAGTCAGAACTTAGTAGCACCAACAGCAGGCGCTGGCGCAGCTACAGGTTGGTTAGTTAACAATGGTTTCTTAGGTGCAGTGATATGTGATTTAGATACTGTTGCAGTAGATGGCAATAACAATTTAGATGCACCTAACAGTAGTGCAAACTTAAAGTTTAACTTGTACACTGATGGTGCTAATCAACAAACAGGTAACACCCTATTAACACTAAACAATAACAGTGTTAAAGCAGGTAAACCATTTGAGAATGTTAGCCTAAGTGCTGACCCATCAAGCCCAGTAAATGGATGGCAATATTATAATTCAACTACACACAAGCTGAGGCTCTATGCCAATGGTGCTTGGGTTGACTTAAACTAATTAAGGAGCTCTACCATGAGTAAAAATGAGGAACACACTGAGGACAAACAGGAAAAAGTCAAAGGTGCACCAAAGAAGAAGATAGATGTAGATGTGTTACGCAATTTGTTAGAAATACAATGCACATTAAAAGAATGTGCTCACGTGTTAGGCGTAAGCACTGATACACTACAAAGAAACTACAGAGAAGACATTGACCTTGGTAAAACAATGGGCAAGGTTGCACTAAGAAGAGCACAGTGGGCCAATGCAGTACACAAGAACAATGTAACCATGCAAATTTGGCTTGGTAAAAATTGTTTGGGGCAGATGGACAACCCACTAGATGAGGAATCAGGAACTATCCTGCCTTGGAATGATTAAACTAAATTAATAGGAAAGCTAAACATGAGCAAACTAGACCACAAATGGGCAGAGGTTACAGAACAAAACGCTAAAGATATTATTGATATTAAGCATAGTATTGATACTATCAAAGATAACCACCTCACGCATTTGGAGGCTGACATGTGTAAGCAATCCAAAGCAATTGAGAAGATTGACCAACGCATTTGGGCAGTGTTAATTATCTTAGTTGCCTCAACAGTAATAGGGATGATAAAACATGGCATATCATAGTAAAAAGACTAAGAAGAAAAAGAAACCTAAGAAGAAGTAATTTGGTGTCACGGACGTAATATGCTTGGTGTCACGCATAATAGTATAGTACATACATATATAGGGGAACAATATGAAACTATTTAAAGAATGGATAAAGATAAAGACAGTTCAGAGAGAGTTAGTTAAGGTTGCATTAGTAGTCATTGGTGTAGCATTAATTTATTATGCTTGGGGATACTACCCATTTAAACTGGATACTGTATAAATGAAACTAACCCCCGCTAATTTAGATGCATGGAGAATAATCCCCCGTCTACTAATATTATTCTATATGATTGTATTTTATAATTCAACACAATGGTTTATGTTATTAGAAGACCCTAGCAACGCCCAAGCAGGCTTTATATCAACAATAGTTGGTGCTGGTGCAGCTTGGTTTGGACTATACGTAGGCAGTAGCAAAAACAACAACAAGGAAAAGTAATGAAAAAACATATTAATGATGCAGAGAACAACAGACATTTAGAACAATATAAGCCAGGACTGAAAAGACAAGAATTCCATAGTTTCTATACACAAGGTGCATATTTACGTAAAGAAACTATTATAAGAGTATACTTTGATTCTGGAGAGTATACAGACACTACTAGCAATGAGACAATTTGCAATGCCTCTTAGTCTAGTACAACAAGAAGTAAGTAAAGATGCAGCACGTTTTAAAGTAGTAGTTGCAGGAAGACGTTGGGGTAAGAGTTGGCTTAGTATGCATGAGATGGCTAAAGCTGCAAGGCACCCTAACAGTAAAGTCTTTTATGTAGCACCAACGTTTGCAATGTGTAGACAGATACTTTGGGATGATATTAAAGAGAAGTTCATACGTTGTAATTGGGCTAAAAAAATTAATGAAAGTAATCTAACAATTACTTTAGTTAATGGTAGTCAGATATACTTACGTAGTGCTGATAACCCTGATAACTTACGTGGAGTAAGTATGGATTATCTAGTAATGGATGAAGCAGCAATGATTAGTCAGAAGATGTGGACTGAAGTATGTAGACCTGCACTAAGTGATAGACAAGGCCATGCAATGTTTATTACTACACCACAGGGCAAAAATAGCTGGGTGTATCAATTATGGCAAGGCGCACATACACAAAAAGACTGGAGTGCATTCCAATACAGTACACTAGATGGTGGCAATGTACCAGAAGAAGAGATTGAATCTGCACGTAATGAATTAGATGAACGTAGTTTCAAGCAAGAGTATGAAGCAAGTTTTGAAACGTTTGCAGGAACTATATATTATAACTTTGATACTAAAGTTAATATTGTAAACGCAGACAAAGAGTTTAAGAAGAATGAGATACTACACGTAGCAATGGACTTTAACGTTAGTCCGCTAGTAGCAGCAATTGCACGTGTAAGAGGAACCGAGATTACAGTAATTGATGAGATACAAATGCATGGATCAAATACGTTTGAAATGGCACAGGAACTAATTAACAGATATCCAGACAATAGGATATGGGTTTATCCAGATGCTAGTGGACAAGCACGTAAGACAAGTAGTAATACAAGTGATCATCACATACTACGCAACAGTGGATTTACACTAAAAGTAAAAAGTATTAATCCACCAGTAAAAGATAGAATAGCCGCAGTTAATGCTAGTTTAAAAGCTGTGGATGGAACTGTAAAGTTATACATTGACCCTAAGTGCAAGCACTTAATTAAGTGTATAAGTGCTCAAACATACAAGTTAGGTACACAAGTGCCTGATAAGAGTAGTAATTTAGATCATTTCAATGATGCCCTAGGTTACTTGGTACACTGGATTAATCCAATAGGAAGACCACCTGTACCATTAGAAAATAGAGGACCTCAATTATGGGGTCATCAGTAAAGGATAAATAAGTAAAACAGGACAGCAATTGATCAGGCTGTTTATACTACCTTAAAGGAAAATCATATTATGATGACATTAGAACAACTGGAACAAACCCATCCAAATTACGGCGCAATAGCGGAACAAGCTAACTACCATTATAAATCATATATTGGTGGTGAACTTTACAAGGATGGAAACTACTTAACACAATACATTGGTGAGAATCAACAGCCGGGCAATGCATATGGCAGACGTATTGATTCAACACCATTGGACAATCATGTCCAAACTACAATAGACATTTACCGTAGCTTTTTATTCCGCACACTACCAAAGCGTGACCTAGGACTATTAATTAATAATCCATTAGTAGAGCAATGGTTAGAAGACACAGATCAAGATGGACAAGACTTAGATAGTTTCTTAAAAACAGCTAATGACTTGGCAATGGTAATGGGTAGTTGCTGGATCTTAGTAGACAAAGCTAGTTATAAGGTAGAAACAGAAGCAGAAGCAATTGCATTAGGCATACGTGCTTATGCAGCAACATATACTCCTCAAAACGTATTAGATTGGAGTTATCAACGTAACATAGCTGGTAAACCAACACTAGAGTATATTAAAGTAAAAGAATCAGAGAATGATACTCATGTAACCTTTACAGCTTGGACAGCAGAAACCGTAACTAAGTACAATGTACATAAAGACAGTGATGGTACTTTGTTAGAAGTTCATTCATTTGAAGAGTATGAAAACCCATTAGGATATGTTCCTTTTGTATTCCATGCTCCACTAAAAGCACCTATTAAAGGCGTGGGATTTAGTTTAGTATCAGATGTTGCCAATCAACAACGCTTCATATATAATTGTTATAGTGAGATTGAACAACACTTACGCATAGCAAGTCATCCTACATTAGTTAAACCAACAGGGGTTGATGCAGTAGCTGGTGCTGGTGCAATACTTAACTTAGATGAAAGTGTTGACGCTGGTCTTAAGCCATATCTTTTGAGCCCAACATTAAGCACAACTGATAGTATATTAAGATCAATTGATAAGAGTGTAGAAGCAATTCAACGTATGACACATACTAGTAGTGTACAAGCTACAATGGGAACACCAATGTCAGGTGTAGCATTACAAACAGAACGCCAAATGCTCAACGCTAAACTAGGTGACATTGCTGATACATTAAGAGAAACAGAACTATTGATGTGGGGCATTTGGTTAGATTGGCAAGATCTTAACTATCCAGCAGAATTTAGTATTGAATATCCAGATACATTTGATATGCGTGATGAGCATTTAGAATTAGACTTCTTAATGAAAACACGTAGTTCAGGTGTTACTAATGCAATGTTCCAACATGAAGTTAGCAAACAGATTGTTGCATTAACAGTTGATGATGCAGTACTACAAAGTAAAATCTTTGCTGACATGGAAACTGATGAACAAGACTATGCATCACATGAGATGTATGACCCTATAAGTGGTAAAGTAGTTATTGTTACTACAGAAGAACAACACTTGTCACTAGAAGAAATGGGTTTTAAAATGAATATGGATGATTAACCTTGGCATTTGATACTGAACAACATGACAGGATACTACAGGAAACTCTAGATGAAATTCAAACTGGTACATATGATACTAGTAAGAGTCTAGAAACAGCAATAGCGGACTTAGTAACCCAAGGGTTACCTATTGAAGTAGTAAGACCTCAGATTATGCAGACATTTAATGAATACGCACAATCTATTAGGACTGAGGCACTACCCCTAACAAGGTTGAGCCAAGACTACATAGAACAAAGTAGTGTTGCACAAACACCCGCAGATTTAACAGCACAACAAACACTATTAACATTAAGTGAGGACAATTTAAGCAGTGAAGTTACAGGACATACTGAGGACGTAATTCAAACTATAGTTTTAGGAACTGTAGCTGGAGTTACATTAGCCTCTCTGCAAGGACAAGTAAGAGGAAGAATTAGCGGAGTATTAATGGATTCAAGTGATCCTGTTATACGCCGTTTACAACGTGATCTTAGACGTGCAATGAGTGAAGGTGCTGCTGGAAGGCAGATAACTGAACTACGCAGACTAATTAGAGAACGTTTACCAAAGGATATTGCAACAGCAAACAGTCTAGCAGTTAAACTTAGTTCAACTGTGGACAACAGTATTGGAAGCTTTGATGGAGCATTTGCTAAATCACGGGCTGACAGAATGGGAACTGAAAGGTTTCAGTATGCTGGTGGAATTATAGAAACGTCAAGACCTTTCTGTAAGGCACTCAAGGGTGATATTATGAACAGAGATGAAATTGATGCAATATGGTTGGGACAAAGTTGGGCAGGAAAAGAACCAGGTGATCCGTTTGTAGTAAGAGGCGGATACAACTGCATGCACTACTGGGTTCCATTAGAAGAGGACGGAGAAACCGTTCAAGAATACGTGGATTCTGAAGAAGACTAAACGGATAAATAACATTATAAACAAAGTAGACACCCTAGGTGTCCTAACCCTAACTAAAAAAGGAATATTGACATGACAATGAATGAAACTCATGGTATTACTGAAGACGCAGTCACTGGGAATGCGGAAACAGGCCAAAATACAGACTCCCAGGTTGAAACAACTAAGACATTTACACAAGAAGAAGTAAATGAATTAATTGGAAAGCGTATACACCAAGTGAACAAGAAGTATGAAAATGTTGACGTGGAAGAATACAAAGCACTCAAAGGTTTGAAAGAACAGATTGAGGAAGAGCAACTGATTAAAAAAGAAGATTTTAATGGTGTTCTCAAGAAACAGAAAGAGAAAGCAGATGGGGAACTATCAGCACTACGTTCTGAACTTGAAACTATTAAGATTGACGGAAGTTTGATGACGGCCGCAAGCCGTGCTAAAGCAGTAAGTCCAGATCATGTGGCTCAACTATTGAGAAAGAATATCCAACTAGGTGCAGATGGTAACGTAATTGTTACTGGAGTAGACGGCAAGCAGAGGTACACAGATAATGCGGATCCTATGAGTGTTGACAATCTAGTAGAGGAATTCCTATCAAGCAACCAGTATTTTAAAAGTGCAGGTCCTTCAGGGGCTGGAAGCACAGGTAATACGCAAAACGCTAACCCACAGAGTTTGGACTTAGCACAACTTGATATGAACAATCCTGAGCACAGAAAAATCTATACAAAGATGAAGACGCAAGGGAAAGTTTAATTAATAACATAACCATTATTAGGAGACAATAAAATGGCATACGCAAATGAATATGGATCAGGCATCAACTTAAAAGCCTTAATGATTCCAACACAAGCAGCAACAGTTTACGCTGCACAAGAAAACTCACTCTACCTCAATGGTAGCATGATTCCTATTGTAGAAGTAGGGGAAGGTAGTTCTTCAGCACAAATAGCAGTAATGGGTACAGTACCTGTACAAACTGTTGTTAACAATGCTGGCTCACAGACACAGGAAATTGAAATAGATTTTGCTGCAGTTCTTCCTACTAACACACCTACAACAATTATGTTAGATTTACTTGCAGCACGTTCTGTAATTAGAGATCTAGGTGGAGTTGATTTTAACAACTTTGGCAGAATTTTAGGATCCGCTATTGCAGATTCTGTAGATTCTAGGGTTTCAGCTAACTTAGGCGCACTAACAGTAGTTGCTCCAGCAGGCGGCGCAGTTACATTGCTAGATGATCTATACAACGCAATTGGTACAATTAGAGACGCTGGTGAAACTGGTCCTCTAAACTGTGTAGTATCAGCAGCAAAATACGGTGACTTTATGAAAGTTATTGGTAATGCAGGCTTTGCAGGTTCTGAAACACAAAATGCAGCAATGCGTTCAGGTTTCTTGGGCATGATTGCAGGCGTTCCATGTTTTGTTTCAGCAGCATTTAATGCAGCTAACACAGGCCTTACTACTCCAGACTTTGCAGTGTTCTCACAGGACGCAGTAAGAATGGCAACACAAGGTGGCGTTAAAGTTGAATTTGAACGCAGAGCAGCAGCAGTTGGTACAGATATTGTAGCTTCAATTGCATTTGGTTCAGCAGTAATTGATGCAACACGTGGTGTAACAGTAGGTACAGCATAAGACAGCCTAATTATTTAGGTAGCTGGTGGGCAGAAATGTCCACTAGCAACAACACTACAGGAGAAGAAAATGGCATTTGCTAACAATACAAATTTACAAGAATATGCACCTGAAGTTTTTGAACAGGGTGTAGATGACTGGTCAGATGAACTAGCTAAAGCTCAAATTGATGTTATTAACTTAATTCAATTTAAATGGTGGAATAAGTTCTACAGCAGAAGTACGTTTGATTCTAGCAAACTAGTTGAAGCACAATGGACTAAAAGCTGTGTTTATCAAGCAATGTATGCTTATATATTACCTAAACTATCTACATTTAGACCAGAAGGTGATCCTTTCAGAGAGCAATTTGTTTTTTATAAAGACAGATTCCAGGAAGAATGGGAATTACAATTTGGCGTAGGTATACAATATGACTTTGACGGAGACGGAACTATTGACATTAATACGGACGTTATTCAAGCAAGTCAAACTAGGTTGTATAGATAATGGCACGCAGGGAAGATATAATAGTTTCAGTAATGAACTTACTGAAATCACAACGCAGTGTAAGGCTAGGCGTAGTTGAGAGGAATCCAATAATTCCAGACCAATTAGCCAAAACAGCATTTCCAGCTGTATTCTTAGAAACATCAGATGAAGAAATTGCTGACATATCAATGGCAATGGGCGCAAAAGGTGGCTTGATGAGAGAAGGCATTATGGAAGTGGATTTAGTACTATTGATTGGTGGAAGAGAAAGAGATACCCAGCGTAACATTGCTGTGGAAGCTATTGAAAATACACTAATGGCAGATAGGTCCTTGGGCGGAACTGTAGAGGATATTAGGCTCTCAAGAGTAGAGACTGTGCAAACCGGGGAATCAGCCCCGTATGCAAGTTGTAAGATGGTGTTCACAATTGAATACTGTTACACAATAAATCAAATATAAGGAAGAAACATTATGACATGTTATGCAGGAAAAGACGGAGCTCTCTCAGTAGGAGGCACCAATGTTGCTATGTTAACTTCATGGACAGTTACACAATCAGCGGAAACGCTAGAGTGTGCTTTCATGGGTGGACCGGGTTGGAAAGAATATAAAGCGGGACTGAAATCTTGGGAAGGTAGCTGTGATGCTAACTTTACAGATACAGCTAGTGCCGCTGGTATGACTCCAGCACAGATAGCAGCCAATGAAGTAGTTGTAGGAACAGAAGTAGCAGTGGTATTTTACCCTGTTGCAGCTGGAACTATGAGCTTTACTGGCAACGCAGTTGTTACTAGCATAGATAATAATGCTGCAATAGGAGACATCCAAACCGCTAGTTTAGCGTTTACTGGAACTGGTCAACTATATACAGACATTACTATCTAGTAATAAACAAATCTTAGCTATCCTCTTAATTGAGGGTAGCTTAAGATACTATGTTAGTTCCCCTGAAGTAAGAGGCTAACGCAAACCGTGATATTAATCACACAAACAAGGAATATATATTATGAGTGAAGAATCAAAAACAGTAAACGTACTAGGCAACGCTAAAACACACTTTAGAGGCGCACTAGGTCAAGAATTAAAAAGCATTGAAGTTCCTGAATGGGACGCAACTATCTACTTTAAAACAGCATCAAGTTTTATGATTGAAAAGAAGATACTTGACTTACATTCAAAAGGTTCAATGGTAGAAGCTTTAATTGAAACTCTTTTAGCTAAATCTTTAAACAAAGACGGAAGCAGAGTATTCACAAATGCAGATAAAGTTGTACTAATGCGTGAAGTAGATCCAGACGTGATCATCCGTGTTGTAAGTGCAATGAATTCAGCTAAAGATGAGGCAAAAGAAAGCCTGGGAAACTAACTGATGATCTAGAGTTAATGTTTATCTTTAGGATAGCAGAAACATTAGGTCATACTGTTGAATGGGTTATGAATAATATGTCTTATCTTGAGCTTGAAGGCTGGGTTAAGTACATAGAATATAAGAACGCACAACAGAAGAACGCAAATAAAGGATAAGTCATATGAAAACAGGTGCTGCAGTAATGAAAGATTTATTAAAAGACGTCAATAAAGACTGGCATCAGTGGACAGATGACTTAACCAAAAACCTACGTACAGGAACTCCTGTAGACACAGGTGCGGCTAAACAAGCGTGGAAGAAAGTTGGTAAATTTAACATTGGCAGTAAGTATAGGAAAATTCTTATATTAACAAACCGTGTTGGGTATGCGTCAATACTTGATGGCTCTGAAAAAGGTGGACCTACAAGTATGCAGGCACCTAGAGGTATTGTTGACCCAGCCTTGAAAAAGACAAAACAAAAATAAGAGAAGAAGTAACTTCTCTTAAATTATAAGGAAACGCATATTATGAGTGGCACAAGTAGATATGAAATTGATATTATTGCCAATAACAAGGCAGCAACAGCCCTAGGCAAAACTGATAAACAGTTAAAGAAAATACAAGGCAGTAGTAAAAAAGTAAATTCCAACTTTAACGCTATGAAAATTGCTGCTGGTGCAGCCGCCGCAGCGTTTGCAGGATTTAAACTTGGAAAAGCGTTTCTAGATACAGCAAAACAATTTGAACAACTTAATATACAGTTAAAGTTTATTACAGGATCTGCAGAAGACGGCGCAAAAGCACTAAAGACAGTTGAAGAAGCAGCAGGTAGAAGTGCATTTAGTTTAGAAGACATGGCTAATGCCGCTCCATTACTATTAACAGTAAGTTCAATAGACCAATTATCAGACTCTCTAGATATGACTGGAGATATAGCAGCGGCTACAGGACTCAGCTTTGAAGAAGTAGCTGGACAGTTACAAAGAGCTATGTCAGGTGGTATTGCGGCTGCTGATATGTTTAGAGAAAAGGGTGTTAAGAGTTTATTAGGTTTCCAAGAAGGCGTACAGTACACAGCTGAACAAACTGAGAAAATGATCAGAGAAGCATTTGAGAATGGCACAACAAGTGTTAAGGGTGCTGCGGCTGAGATGGCCCTAACATTTACTGGACAAGTGTCCATGATGGGTGACGCTTGGCTACAATTTAAAAAGACAACAATGGAAAGTGGATTATTTCCAGCACTAAAGAAACAATTAGGTGACGTACAAACATTCTTAGACAAGAATAAAGAAGCAATAGATGAAATGGCAGTTGCATTAGGTGAAGGCTTAGCTGCAGCAGTTTTAAAGATAGCTGACGCTATTAAGTTCATTGCTAAACATTCAGACTTATTCCTTATAGCCGCCAAGGGATTAGTTTTATTAAAACTTGCAGGTTGGGCCGTTAAGGCAGCAATGGCAATGAGAACTTTAGCAATAGGAATGGCAGGAGTGCTTGGTATGAGTGGTGTTGGTTGGGCTGCAGTTGCAACAGGATTAGCAGCAGTAACAGCCACTACGCTTGCAATGAACAAAGCATTTGGTGAAACAACTGAAGAATTTGACGGTGATGAATTAGAAGCCAAAATAAAGTCAACAAAAGAAAGACTTGAAGAATTAAGAACAGCAAATAGCAAACTTGAAAAAGACTTAGTAGACTCAAATCTAGGTAGCCCAATGGTTGACTTTACTATTGATATAGATAATGCAGCTAACGGGTTTGACCAACTTGGGGATCAGATTATTAAGGTTCCTGATTTAGTTGATGGCATAACTGATGCAATGATGAGAAACTCAGCTGAGGTGCTTCTATTAGAACAAGACTTAAAAGATCTTGAAGAACAATTTAAAAAGACACCTGAAGGATTTACTGGAATAGGACCTATCAAAATAACTGGTGGACCAGAGAATGAGATTGCTAAGGAGATAAGCGTAGCCACTGGGCATTTATCACACATGCAAGATGTAGCATTTGATGTACATGATGAAATGTCTAAGAACTTTATACCAACTATAACAACAAGTACTGACATGTTATCACACATGAGTAAAATAGCATTTAATGTACATGATGTAATGGCTGAAAAGTTTATACCAACTATAACAACAAGTACTGACATGTTATCACACATGACGCCAGTAATAGACACAACTGTAAATGCTATAGATATAATGGCAGACGCAGCGCTAAGAGGCGGCCTTGGGTTTCTATCATTTAATGCTCCAGTTGTAGAAGTAACAAATACTCTAGTACATGCTACAGATATAATGGGAGAAGCAACAGAGGCAGCATTGAGACTTAAAACTGAACTAGAGGAACAGGCCTTTGCAATACAATCACTTCAAGACAGATATGATCCACTAAGTGCAGCAATGAGAAAAACAGAAGAAGATTTAGTAGAGGCAGCAGAGTTATTCAAAGGCAGAGAAGATATGCAAGAGTATAAAGATTTGCTTGAAGATATTGCTGCTAAACAATTTAAATTACAGCAACGCATGGATGGAACAAATAAGGCAATTGGCCGTAGTGCAAAGGAATTTAAAAAAGCAACTGAAGATATGAGAACAGATTCAGAGAAGTTTGTTGATGGATTTAATGATGACTTCAATAAGAGATTTGCTGATGGATTAGTTAATGGTACATTAGGCTTTGAAACATTTGCAGGATCATTAAAATCAATGCTATCAGATCTTCTAACAGACTTTATGAACGGTGGAACTCTGTTCCAAGATATAATGAAAATGTTTGGAGGACTGTTTGGAGGCGGTAGTAAACCGTTTGACGTAATGGGACTGTTTGGTGGTGGGATGATGCCAGGACCAATGCCTTACTTACAAACAGGATTTGCAGGTGGTGGGATGGCGCCGGGACCATTTGATTACTTTGCAGACGGTGGTAGACTAGGTGCAGGAAAAATGGGTATTGCTGGTGAAGCAGGTCCAGAACTTATTACAGGTCCAGCTAACATTCTAAGCAACAAAGAGAGCTTTGGAAATGGTGGTGACAAGCCTCAGATAAATATAACTATACAAGCAATTGATACACAAACAGGCACAGAGTTTCTGTTAAAAAATAGAAAACAAGTTGAAGGCATTATACAAAGTGCATACAACAAACGTGGCAAACAGGGGATTTATTAATGAAATCAATATTTACATATCCAAATAATCCAGCAACCTTCTACATTAATCCTCTTTATATTGGAAATGATACATCAGGTTGGCAAGAACGCATGCTTAATTTAAAAGATGGGGCATATGATGTTTGGCCTGGAGGTAATCCAAGTGCAACTCCACTATCAGATATTATAACAGGCACTGGCAAATACAATGAAGCATTTGAAGAAGCTAGTGGTAACAATACAGTATACCAATTTTGGCTACAGCCAATGCTTGAAGCAGTTATGCGTATGCAAAACGGTATTGTTGTAGTTAGTGTTAGTATAGAAGTAGTTGGAACAGCAGCTAAACTTAAATTTACTACACTACATCCACATAGTTTTGCAAGTGCAACAAAATTAGAAGGCAGTGGTTTTACAACAACAGAATTAAATGGAGCTACTAATGCTTATTATTTACAAACAAATGATTCTACAAGTTTTTATATCACAGCTGACGCAGCTGGAACTCAATTTAATCTAGACTTTTTAGATGACACTATATACGCTACACAAACAGTACCTCTTTGGCAATTTGCTGTTGGGAAACCTACACCAAATGGTTATACAAAGTTTCCAAAAACAATTAGACGTGACTTTGGTGGTACACAAGGTAGTATAACAGATATAATGTACAATACAATGCAGCAGAACGTGCTTCCTACTACACCTCTTCAAATGATGAGTACATTTAATTTTGCAAATAATGGATCAACAAACCAAATAGATACACCTTTTTATGTAAACTATATAAATGGCCCAACTGGCGTTAATACTATGGTAGAACTGTTTACAGATAGTGCTAAAACAAACCGTCCAAGCACACAGGAACTATACTTAGGTTCATTAAACAAAAACTATACAACAGCCGGAACACATGAATTTAAAAATATAACTCAAACATCTTTGCAAGCTGATTGGGGATTTAGCACTGCTGAGTTAGCTAATTGGATTCAAATAGAAGGTGATAATGCTGACTTGCCAGTAAACGCAGGCGGGAATGTTTTGGGTTTTGCAAGAGTTACAGCCACAGTTAATGCTGGTTCATTTAATGGAAACGTCCCAGCCCAGCAAGGTTCAGTTTATCCTGCTATTCCAACAACATTAGTTTTTGATTTTGAGTATCAAGCCTATTGGGATTCTAGTACCGGATATATGGATATATTAACATATCCTCAGGGACAATTTGCCGGCTTAACTGAACCTGCTGGTTTTGTAATTACAGATACTGGGTCAGGTGTAAATGTTGATATAGAAGTTAAACTTATTAGAGCAGGAGTGCCAGACAGTGGTATGTGTCCTTATCTAAATGCAGACACTACAGATGCTGGTGCAATATTAAAACAAGAATCAGCAGTTATTGTACATGAAATTAGCACACTTCAAACTATACTACCGGGTGGAGAAACATTTCAATATCAAGATGTAAACAATGTTACACAACCAGGCGCAGTTTGGGAAGGTGATTATTGGTTTGCAGGTGATGTAACTGCTACTCCACTTCCAGCTGGTGAAACTATGCCAACAGATAATGATATTAGTGTAGATGTTAATGGACGTTTAAGTGCAATTGATGTTACAGGTGCAGGCGGTAGAGGAATATTCCTTACTGATACAACACGTTTATTTAAAATAAAAGCTAAACCAAACACATATGTTCCACCAGTAGTAACACCTGCTGAAGAACAGGATGTATGGAATACAGAGGATCAATGGGCAACTAATACATATCTTCCTAATCCACAAAAACTATGGCCACGTCACGTATCACCAATGAGTGCAGAAGTTAATTATAGTTCACCTACTATTGTTAACATGTCACAAAGTGGTATTAAGTATACCCGCAGTGCAGGACATACAAAATGGACATTAGATGTTGTTTATCCACCAATGAAAGTAGATGACTTTAAAATATTCCATGCTATTGCACAAGCCGCACATGGACAAAGCACACCATTCCATTTTGATTTAAGATCTAAAAATAATACTAGAATCTTATGGGGAGCTACGTATGTAGCAGGACAAAACACTACAACACAGGCAAGACTAATAACAGACATGAACCCAGGTGATGTAATATGGTATGTTGAAGGATTTGCAAGTGATGAAGCAAATGCTTTTATGCAAGGTGAAGTATTTATTGATGGTGAAAATGAAAATGGTAATTTACACACAGCACTAAGTGGAACAGCTGCAAACGTGTTTGGTGAAGCTAAATTTAGAGCACCGTGGCCTGTTAGAAATTTAGGTACTACAGGACAAATTATATACAAAGATCCAGCTCACGCAGTAGTTACATTAAACAGTGATGACTTTAGTTGGGAAACAGATAATCAAGACTTCTACTACGTAAGCGTATCATTTGATCTTGATCAATGGCAGGGTACATAAACCATGGCAACCTTACAAGAAATTGTAGCAGAATCAAGTATACAATACTTTGATAGTGTAGCAATAAACATTGATGCAACACACAATTATTACCTAACACAAGCACCATATAATCTAACACTAACAGACGGCAACCTATACGTTGCTGCCGGTGGCTTGTTACAAATGACTGACTTTGTTGATAGTGCAACCTTTGCAATTGAAAAATTAGAAATTCAATTAGCAGGCATTGTTGACTTACCTGGAACATCACAAAGTGTATTAAAAACTATACAAGAACTTGAATACATAGATAAGCCTGTAACAATATACAGAGCATTTATGGAAGAATTTAAAGTTGCACATGAAGTTATATTATATCAAGGATATATTTCTAACATTACTGGTGCGTTAAGTGGAGAAGGTGATACTACTACAGCTAGTATTGAAACAGCTTCACACTGGACAGACTTTGATAGAGTAAGCACAAGATACACTAATCAAAACAGCCAACATGATTTACATCCAGCAGACAATGGATTTAGTTTTGCAAAAGAAGTGCAAAAAGAAGTTCAGTGGAAAGAAGTCTAATGACAAAAGAAGAACAACAAACACTAGGTATTTGGCTAGCAGAGAAACAATGGCAACCATGGGAACGTGGTAAAAATGATTGTGCTACATTCTTTTTAGAATGGCATGACAAGAGATTTGGCACAGATGAACGTAGTCTTGTATACAATAAATACAATGACTTAAAAAGTGCAATACGCTTTGCTAAAGCCTTTTTTCCATTAGAAAAATGGCAAGGGTGGTTTAAAGATCACGGATACAAACAAGTAGTACAACCTCAAACTGGAGACATAGTAATGGTTCAAAACAGATACTTTCCAAGCAGTTACATCATATGCATGAACCAGGCTTGGGGCATTTTAGATGATTCTAAACGCATGACAAAACATATCATTGAAAAGCCTGAAGCAGAATACAGCATTTGGAGACATTCAGATGGGTCTTAGTTCAATAGCAAAATTCTTTATTAAATTAGCAATTGCTCTTTACAGCTATAATCAACAACGTAAAGCACAAAAGAAAGCAGAAAAAGCCGCACGTGTTGCACGTAGTAATGTTTTAGTTAACAAACAATCAAACAATGATCCAATATATGTATTATATGGAACACAACGTATAGGCGGAACACGTGTATTTGTTGAGAGTTCAAACGGAAGTGGTGACTTATCTGGAACTACTAAGTTTAATATGGTAGTAACTATGTGTGAAGGTGAAATTGGCACAGTATCAGAAATGTATTTTAATGATACTACAGTATGGGACATTAGCAATGGCGGAACACTTACAGCAAACGGTAGTGGTGGTTACACTATGGGCGGCTTTATTAGTAAATACGCTCCAACTATTATATGTAATTGGTATCCAGGAACAACTACACAAACAGTAGATACAGCAATGCAAACTAGTGTAGGTGCAAGTGTATGGACATCAGCTCACAGACTACAAGGTGTAAGTTATTTTGCAATTCAATTACAAGCAGATGGTGAGAAGTATGCAGGACAGCTTCCAACAGTTACAATGCTTCAAGTAGGTAAAAAAATACTAAATGTAAGCACAATATCTAATGGTGACGTAATTGGTGATATGACAGCAGGCAATTACACATCAAGCACAGATCAAAATCCTGCAGATGTATTATATGATTATTTAATTTCAGATGTATTTGGAAAAGGTCTAGACAGAGATGCAAATGGTAATTTACTAGTTGGATTAAATGTTGACTTAGCTAGTTTCCAACAAGCAAGAATAGACTGTGAAGCCAGTAGAGGTGGTCTAGGATACAACGTTAATGGATTCCTACAAACAGAAAAACAATTGTTTGACAACGTAGGTGAGATAATGGAAACATGTAACGGCATGTGTTTGTTTGTTGATGGTAAATATCAATTCCGTATTAAAAAGAAAAATGAAGAAGTAGGTATTCCAACTAGTGCAATATTTACTAAAGATAATATTATTGGTGAAATGCAATTAAGTATGCCAAGTAAAGTACGTAAGCTAAACAAAGCAACAGGTATATTTAATAACCCTACTACAAAGTATAATGATGATGTTGTTATATTTAAAAATGATGCATTTGCAATTGAAGATAACGGTAGTATATTAGAATCACAAGAAGACTATACTATGATTACAGATCAAGCACAAGTATTAGCATTAATTACACAACAAGTAAACATCAGCAGAAATGAACTTACACTAGGATTTACAGCTTCACACCAAGCATTATTATTACGCAGTGGTGATATTATTGAAGTTAGACATGATGAATTTGGATGGGGCATTTTAGCAGGTCAAACTCAACAATTCTTTAGAGTGCAAGAACTAACATTAACAGAAGACAATACTGTGGACGTAGCATGCACCACATACAATTCAGCATTGGAGTTATAAACTATGGCACAGATATCACTAAATACAGGAACACAATCACACTATGCTGCAGAAGGCGCTGACGTTCAGGGTTCAATTAACCTAGATAAACTAAGTGATGTTACTGTTACTAACGTACAAAATAACCAAATTTTAAAATATGATTCAAGTCAAAGTCAGTGGGTAAACACCAGCACAGGTGCTGTTACATCACTGGGTGATTTAAGTGATGTAGTAATAACAGCCGTAACAAATGGGCAAAGTTTACAGTATAATGCAGCTACAGGAAAATGGATCAATGACACCATCACAGTAACACTAGTAGATGGTGGAACATACTAACAATATGTAGTCACTTTAGGCGTCTTAGACGCTCAACAAGGGCTATATATAGCGTCTAAACTACAAGGATAACCCAATGCCCAATAACCCCCAGAACACCTCTTTAACACGTCTTAAAGGCAGTTTTAACAGAGCACTTCCAATAGAGAAATATAAGAAATTAGT
>Ga0308006_10000324_pt1 | contig 19751 bp, 19 predicted proteins | sample Neamet69_FD_203150 | JGI IMG/M metagenome (GOLD analysis project Ga0308006, IMG submission 203150) | Marine microbial communities from water near the shore, Antarctic Ocean - #69 | ecosystem: Environmental > Aquatic > Marine > Unclassified | place: Southern Ocean | collected 2014-06-07 | reverse complement strand
GATTCGACTCTTACAGCAATATTCACCGAGATTGACAGTACACAGTTAATGAAACAATTACAAGGTTCATCTGTTGTGTTGAACAGTTTTGGTATTGAATTATATCAAGAACTCATCACATTAATTGATACCCAAACCAGTAACGATGATTTCCTTTACAAACATATGTACCATACAAATCCGTACTGTATGCGGTTCACAAGTATGTCGTCCCGTCGGGTCGCGGTGCTTACTTCAAGAAAAAATAATTAGATTCATTCGTATCATTCGAGTAATTTGTTAGTTTTTATTTTACCACGATATAGTAAAATAAACCAAATGGTTGAACGTACGAACGAACGACCGAACAAACAATATACAATTCCTGTAGGAAACAAAACGCGGCGACGCAAGCAACCGAACCACCGCACCGAACCTGTCGACCCCACCGTATCAGCCGTATCGGCCGAACCCACCAAATCCCCCCCCGTCTCCGCCGCCGCATTCTCGCTATTCACTCCTGCAAATGTGAAATTCCTCAGCGCGCACCCAGACGATTACGATAACATGTCAATGACCCGATTCGCAAATAGTATTTCCAATATAACATCCACCGTCGCCCCCAATATAGATTTCTACAATCACGTGAATTCCGATTGGCTGAAACATGAACTTGTGGAACTAAAGAAGAAACCGAAATATTTCGTCAAAGATGATGATTTCAGGGTTATTCAGGATACAGTTTACCATGAAATCATCGATTCGGTCGATCGGTATATTGCCGACCGCCGCCCCAACCACAAAAACCTGAGCAATCTCGTCGATTCGCTGCGCCGAGGCTCGAAAACGAAATTGCGAGCCCACGCCTCCCAAATTGCCCAGGATATTGACCGCATGGTTGCCCGTACGAATGACTCGACCGACCGTACGAACGGCAGTACGACCGACCGTACGACCGACGACAGTACAATGTACGATATGCTGGCTTACGTAGCCTCGAATGAAATTGTCGCCTTCGCCGCCCCCATTGTTTGGTCCCAACTCCCAGATGAAAAGAATGTCAAGAAACTCGTTCCCCACCTATTCACCGCCCAATTATCATTCGACAATCTGGCCGATTATACCATCGATTCCTACGACTCGAAACAGGAAATCGCACGCAAGAAACAAATGAAAAAGAAATATTTCGCATATATCCGCGCCATGTTCGCAGCCATTGCCCCGACCCAAACAATCGACCCTCAGGATATTTGGGATGTGGAGCTGGAACTCGACCGCGCGATTGGATGCAATGAAGTCAAGGAACCGAGCGAGGATTTCTACAATCCCCTATCATCAGCGACAATCCTCAATGACCTGGGCTTCGATTGGGATAAATTCGCCCGGAAATTGGGGTACTCCGCCCCGCCGAAACGTGTCATTGTTTCCAGTTTGAACGCTGTCAAATGCACAGCACGCCTAGTCCGCGAATCGTGGAATACTCCCAAATGGGTCTCATACTGGAAATATATTTTCTATAAACAAATGATCCGTTTCGACGATACGTGGCGCGATATCGACTATAAATTCAACGAGCAGTACATCCTCGGCCAAGATATCAAAATGCCCCTCCATATTTACCCGATTTTCGGGCTCTCGCATTGCTGCAATACGCTCGTCTCCACCCTATACGCCGAGCAACATATGAATTCCAAGAATGAGGCGTACGTCGCATCCATGTTATCCGATTTGAAACGTATCCTGATCCGAAAAATCGAAAAGAATCGATGGCTCGCCCCCGCGACGAAACGGTTGGCAGTCAAGAAAATGCATCGCCTGGAACATACTATAGGAACTCCGTCGATGGAACCGGATTTCAATGTCGATTTCACAGCGGATGATCCGTGGCAGAACCTCGCTTCCGTGAGCCGAATGAAACGGATGAAGAATATCAAACGCGATGGCGAGCTGCCATTCGATACTCCGGATATTGATTGGAAAGTATTTAAATTGACAGGGACCCAGCTGTACATGGTGAATGCGTACTACAGGCCAATGAGCAATTCGATTTTCATTCCCATGGCGTACTTGCGAAAACCATTTCTCGACCTGAATGAGCGCGGAATCGAGTACAATCTCGCATACATGGGCTACACTATAGGGCACGAACTGTGTCATTCGCTCGACGATATGGGATCCAAATTCGACGGGGACGGTAATATGAATGAATGGTGGACTCCAGGAGATCGGCGGGCATTCAAGAAACAGTGCAACGATGTAATCGCTCAATACCACTCGGCAGCAGAAGCCGACGGATTGGATTTCGATGCCTCGTTGAGTATAGGGGAAGATTTGGCCGATATTGGCGGTCTCGCTCTCGTGGAGGAATATCTCTTTACGTTCTTGACATTGAATCAAATTGAACCAATCGTACAACGGATTTCTTTTAGGGAATTCTATACTTATACCGCGATCCAATCGCGTCAGGAAATCCAACATAAAGCCATTGCGGCGGAAATGCGAATGAACCCGCATCCTTTAGAGAAATACCGATGCAATTGTCCGCTCGCGCGTTCGAAATTGTTTAGGATATTGTACAATGTAGGAAAAGGGGGCGATATGTGGTGGAAGAATACTGACCAGATATGGTGATTTTGGTTTTTATCTCATATAAGTGTATAATGGCATTTGGAGGAACTCGCAGACGCATTATTAGACGCGGTACAACCACAGCAGGAAAAAGTAAGAGGAAAACAACTGTTCGTAGAAGAAGTTCTAAGAGAAGTCGTGGAAGGTCTCAGGCTCAGTCCAGGGGCCGTTCGAGGCAGAGGCAGAGGCAGCAGGCTCAATCATTCTTCTAATTCGGTTGATGGAATGTAAAATATCAATCGTAACTGTTTGATATTTTGACAACATCGGTTCATTATTTTTTCGCCGCTAGGCGAATGTTTTGTTCGTGCGACCGAACAACTTTGAAAATCATCTCATATTTCTGATATGTTGTCATGACTGGAGTCATTGCATCTAAAAAAATTGTATTGCAATTGCTATGAACACCATGCGCATATTCATACTCTGCATCGTGGTACGAATAAACCGAATTCAATTGTTCGATTGTTAGTGGTATGGTTTGCAATACAACGAATTTAGTTTCTGTCAATGAATTGAGCCCCTTGTAATATGGCATCACTGCATCCAAACAATATTTATGTGGATTCAAATATGAATCTAAAAATGGATTATCGTTCAACGGAACATCCTCTGCTGTATTGGTAAACTCTTTTGGAATAGTGATTAAATTCTCTTTATGAAGTTCATTGATAACCCACCCGAACGAATCATCTGGACCACCACCAAAGCGAATGTATGGTGTGAATTCACCGATTTTGACACATATTTCACAGTCAATCGTCTCATCGGGCGCCCGATTTTTGAATATCGGTTCAGAAACTTTCATTTACAATACAATTGCATTAAAATTGATTCGTTCGACCCAAATCAATCCATCTGGTAAATAATCAACCCAACACTTCATCGCGCCCAATTCGACTGATGATCATTACCGTTTTCGATACAGAAACCACCGACCTCCCTAAATACAGGAATCCGCCCCATGCGGAAATGGAATCGTGGCCACACATTGTGCAACTCAGTTACATTACATACGATACAACCACCCGAATCGTCAAAGCGGCGGTCGATCAAATCATCCGTATCGATGATTCGGTCGTTTTGAGCGAAGATAGTGTGGCAATCCACGGAATCACCCGCCGACGGTCGATCGTCGAAGGGATTGAAATGTCCGCAGCCCTAAAGACATTTACCGAATGGGTCGCTGCATCGGACTGCACCGTCGCCCATAACATCCAATTCGATAAGGATATGCTGACAGTTGAAGCGTTACGATGTGGGGGCGTGAACCCATTTACAGTTCCTGACGGCGAACCGCGGGGTCCCACTGGCAAAAACCGCCCCGAATACTGTACCATGAAAAAGAGCAAGGATATCACCAGGATTGAGCGCATCAATCAAACGACTGGTCGCACATATTTCAAGTTCCCGACATTGACCGAATTGCATGTAGAATTGTTTGGCAGTGTCCCGATGGGAGTTCACAATGCTATTGTCGATGTCCTGGTATGTCTTCGTTGTTACATGCGTGTCCGGCAAAATGTGGATGATATTCTGGTGGTTGATCCGGGTCTCCTCATTATCTGGAACCGTTACATCACACAAAATGATGTGTCAGGCCCAACATGCGTATAGAACAGTAGAAAATAAGCCCGCAAATTGCCCATAATACCGTAGATTCACCGATGGGTCGCATCATCGATGCATTCTCTGGTAAATTTTTTATTTTATGTGACATGGCCAATGTCGATATCAACAATAATCCAAATGCAAATGTGGTCCCGAGCAGGAATTTCGATATAGATTTATTGCTTTTACCATTCTTCTTCATGAAATGGACACTGGGCAATATCGAGAATGGATACGACCAGAAAATAGCTGCCATCAATGGACTGGTGAATGTCGCTATATAACTGGTGGTCGCGATTATGGATCCGCCGAGAGCGAAATTCCTAGCCATTTGGGGCCCCACTGCATCGGAAGTCAATAAATCCATACTCCGTTTCTTTCCATTATTGGGATATTTTTATCTCAAACAGTCGGCGCTACATCCGGACCGTATTGCCATCATAGACACCCGAATCTACCAAGTCGGTCGTATACCCGACCCCGCCCCAATTCGAGTCCATTGGATTCCCGCTCGGTTGCGCGACTAACGAATCACCGGCCGTCGGTTCACTCTCCATCATATCCAAATCCACCGCCGCTCCTATATATTGATTGTCAGGGTCCATTCCCGGATAACTGTTTTTATTGTACGTTGGACTTCCCCTCGACGCATCCATCATCCGCGCCGGCGCGACGGGCGCCAATCCCCCGAGCGGTTCGATGGGATCATTCTGGATTTTATAGACGGATTTCCCTTGTGTATCGTACGATTCGCGCATATACAGAACGGGACAACGGATCCCATTTGCGCGCTGCCAATCAATGAATTCCGTATATTCTTCAAGATTCTCAAATTGGATGGGATTCACTCCTGGAACCTTGGCCTTTTTCGAATTGTACAGAAAAATATGAGGCCCTTTTTGCATCAGGATATTGGGGCACGACAGGTCTCCATTTTCGAATCCCTCGGTCGAATCGGTCGAATCGGTCGATGTGGTTGCAGCGGATCCAGCGCCTGCCCGCATGACATGATTGATACCAAGAACCAGAATAAATGCAAATAACAGGTATTTACATATTTCAATAGCTCGACTGTTGGTGAAATTAAATCGTTTCATCAATAACTTGTATTACACGGAGATAAAATAGGCGCGTAGTATATCCAGGGAGATGAATATATTCAATATTGGAGGTAATGTGACGAATGCTGTCGATGCATCTGGACCCGCGAAACCGAAAAACGCCATTTCGGGCGTGGATGACTGGCGGCATAAAATGGGGGGCATGCATCGTCCGACTGTAATGTTGGTGCACGCCGATTGGTGCGGACACTGTAAATCCATGTATCCCGTGTGGAACGCCTCGATTGGCAAGAACCGTTCCACCGTAGAACTGCGTTCAATTGAAAGTTCGATTGTGAAATTACTCGAGGCCGATGCCAATACGAAATTACCTACTGGCTGGAATATAGAGGGGTTTCCTACAGTGGTGTTTATTGAGAATGGAGTGGTGCGCGATACCCATGCGGGCGCCAGGGATGGATTGGATGCGTGGATCGATTCAAAGGCCGGGGCAGCGATACGTCGACCAGTTGTCAACCAAAACGCCAACCGAAACGCCAACCGAAACGCCAACCCAATGCGCCGAACCGTGCGCCGGAAACCACCTGCACATCGTCCTGTACGCCACCGGACCGTGCGCCGGAATTCGAATATTCGCCGCAAACGCCGCAAACAAACGGTTCGCCGCCGCGGGAAAACGACCGGACGATATCGGGGAGCTCGGCGTCGTGGACATTGGCGACGAACCAAAAAGTAATAATCGAAGTAATCGACATTTCGGTAAAATTGAATTAGAGTTGTCTGTCGAGTACATTGTATCAAACACACAATGAGATTCTGTACCAATTGCGAAAACATGTTCTACATGAAATCCGGCGAAGATGGCAACAGTTTAATCTACTATTGCCGAAATTGCGGGACGGAAAATACCGATGTGGACCCGGAAGATTTGAAGATTTCATCCACGTCGAGCCAGAATATCATCAATGTCTCGAGCGAGCATCTCATCAACAAGTATACCAAACACGACACAACCCTCCCCCGAACTAACAAAATAAATTGTCCGAACAGCGAATGTACCCACAAAGCGACCGACGATGCGGCGGCCCACAACGTTCTATTCATCAAGTACGATACCGACAATATGAAATATGTATACATGTGCTGCACTTGCGATACCTACTGGACCACCGGAGTCGATTGAATGGAAGGACGGGTGCGTAAATTCGTTTTATTATCGATAATCATGATTATTCGCCATTTTTGTCTCCAAATTTGGATTTGATCTATGAATTTTATTTGAATTTCCGCAATGTTATACTAATTCGCGAAGTTTTACACTTTTTGCGAACTGGTAATTGATGCTGATAATGTGATTGGAATTTTCCTCCCATTATCAAATAATTGTTATTTTCCAATTCATAATTCGCACTATTCGCATGACTTTTTTCTCTGATTTTGAATGTTCGGGTTGCACCTAAACTGATTGTATAGATGGGTTCGTTTTTAACCAATGGTCCTTCATTATCTGAATGCCATCCAATATGATGTTCGCCATCCTCGTACCAATTCAGCAGCGCACCATTGAATCCGCCTGTGCGGCCATTATTCGTCTCATTCAAATTCGCCCAATCGATGAATGATTGGATTTGGGCCGATATAGGGAGGGCCACTGATACATTGCCTGAAAATTCATAGCTTTTTCCATATGCTTGTTGCCATCGGGGAACCGTGTGCCATTTGTTGTACACCTTTGAACATTTAAGTTCGCACAAAAGCACGAAAAAAAGAGGTTCAAAGTTTAGGTCTTTTCATACCTTGTGTATAGTTTGGGTGTAAACACTCGTTGAAGTGCTTTGTTTACTTGTTTCTCTACATAAATAACTTGGTCTATCCATGCTATTTATCGCATTCTCTGCGATTTTGTAGATGTTAGATGAACCGTTACGGTCTCTGTTCCACGACCCACAACCGCTCTTACAGCGCAGTAGTCCATGAACCAACCGTATATCATCTTTATTGGGGCGAGGATTTTTTCGAACCATGAATTTCTCACACACGCCTCCATCACATTTAGAACAACGACACGATGTACGGAATTCATCCACTAAAAATACTTTATAGTTATTTTTCCTAAACAAGGTTCGTATTCCCTTACCTAAAGTAGGTTCTTTGAACTTCATTTGTTTCCTCTGTTCCCAATCACCAATACAAATGATAGTATCATCGGGACCTCCATACATGGTTTTGAAATTACGAAGCATCTTCTGTTCGTTCCGTTTCACATTGATATATTTCCCAAATTTCAATTTACGAAACAACTGTTTTGCATAAAAATCAAACAGATTGCTATTCATCCGATTCTTCGCATGGATATATTCTTTGAATTTGGATATTTGCAAGGTTTTACGATTGTAATGAGATAGTTCCGTCTCATGTTCCGTAACCGTCTTCCCATTGATGGATTTGGTTTTCATCCCCAGAATAATATTATTATACTTCTTCATTTTCGTTTCTTTCCTTCGTTGGTCTTGTGAATACCGAAATACATTCGCATCTTTGGTTGCACCATCCACACAGTAAATCAAATCATCTTTACCTGGATCAATCCCCACAATCTTCTTACCACGCAACGGCATGTAATCATCCAATTCGTCAATATACAATTCTTTGGATACGCCTTTCGGTACATTGGGCAATCGTTTCCCAACCAAATCCTCGCGGAGAAACAACACAGATACACCAATCCCGTCGGTAGAAATCATATGATGGAACGAATACGGGTTTTTACGAAACACTTTCTTTTCGGTACGGAAAAAGAATTTCCATATCTTATCTTCGTGCTTTTTGGTATTTCCTTTATTTGTGTATTCGGTTTTATTTCCTTGCTCTTTCCGTAACAATAGATGGACCAATGTAATGGTATCCAACCGAATATATCCAGGTGCAATTGCACTTCGCAAAGGAAATACATTACTTACTGTTTCTCCATCGCATTCCACACATCGCATCATCCGTATCATGCATGGGAAATAATCCATCGGTTTACATTTCAAGTCATAATGAATACTCTGTTTTTGGAATTTCGCCTTGGTTGGTAGAATCTGTATTTTTTGGTTGGTTATCCACTGATGATAATGACGCGGCGACGTGTATGCAGTAGAATTATCCACATTCAGTAAATCATTCTTTATCTTCCGAAGTTCCTTTTCCAAACAACGGATTCGTGATTCCCGTTCTTTCTTGGTTGTAAAGAGTTTGCGAATTTTCTCAACCAACATTTTCTTTTTCCATACCACATTCACATATCGTTCCACATAGTCAACATAACGCGATTGGATGTTATTCTCATACATGGTAATGATATCCACACATAGGTACGCAAGTACATTACTCATGTATTCGTAATCCAGTTTTTCCGGTTGAGTGTACAGTTTGTAATGTTCCTCATAGAATGCGGTTAATTTCTCTTTCAGTTCAACCGTTTCCTGCTTGGGCGGCTTCCCTCGTTTGGTAATTCGTTCGCCACAAACCACTTTCATGACATTCATGACCAACACTTTATCAATCACAGGAATTGTGCAGTTGTTCATCTCGTACAGTGTATACAATTTCAAAAACTGTAATGTGTGAATGACAATCCTATGGGCTTTTTGTACCACATCATTGATTTTCTTTCCATTAACATCGGGATGTTTCAGTATACTCTTCAATGACGTCTTTGTGGACTTGAAAAACTCGGGTGGCTTTTTCGGGATTTCCATTCTCCTATACTATTACTAAAGACTTGTTTCTAAGCCTTTTTACGCACCTGACCTTATTCCTATATATTCTCATCATTCTGTTTCTCATCATTCTGTTTCTCATCCAATTCATTCTTTAGTCTTTCTTTTCGTTTCAAATAAGTACGTCTATTACTTTCTCTCCGTTGTTCCGTTGTTTTTTTGTATTTTTTTTGCCGCTCGTTTATAATATCCTTATTGTTTTCGTAGTACTTTCTGTTTCTGGGAGGCGCTGTGTATTTCTTGAGATGGTCTTTTGTTCTTTGTAATTCATCATTAACGTTTTTCAGTTCGTCCTCTAATTCTTTTATTTTGGATTCGTTATCCATTATGGTATATAACAGAAAAATATTTATATGGTTTCTGTTATAGATTTTGTGCGAACTTGAATGTTCAAAGGTGTAAATACATATTCTGTGTCGGTCGACGGGATGAGAATTCCATAATTCGTCATATTGTGATTGGTCGTATTGGATTTCCAATGGAATGTTACCATTTTCCACCCAACATTCGTTTGTGAGATCTGTTCGGTTCATTGTTTGCTTGGATGATGTGATGTAAAGTACGATAGCGTACGGGGAATCAATTTTGTATATAGATATAATGTGCGAACTTGAATATTCAACGATTTACACAAACTGTCTAAAATCCTTTACTGAGAGCCGTGGTTAATGGCGAGAAGAACCATCGTTTATCTCGGTAATTCATATCATCGAGCATCCGCAGCAAAATCTCCTGAAATACACATAGGGTCGATGGATTGAACATATTTCGACCGTCGATTGTAGTTTCATATGAATCGGCTGGTACAGCGGCTGGTACAGCGGCTGGTACAGCGGACATCATACTGGGCAATGATTCGACCGTCGTACCATTCTTTTGAATCAGGAAATTCACCGGATTGGCCGCATACTGCTCGCCGCCTATATTCTGGGTATTACTGCTATGGAGATTATACCGATTGTTGCGGATTTCGCGCTCGATTATATTGATTTGTTTGATTATATTCATGCGATTCGATTGCGAGCACCGCGCTCCCGTTTGTTTCTTGAATTCCGCAGTCATTTGTTTAGTGCGAAATACCATTTCCGTATTGCCTTTGAACTCCGAAACGAATCCCAATACCGTTCCTATCGAATCGGTTTCAACCCGTTTCTTGACAATCTCGGGACCCAATCGTATGATATCGCTCCGCATCGCCGCTGCCAATACTATTGTGCCGACTCCCGTATCATCGACCGTATGTTTTTCAACAAACAACGAATATCCAACTTTTTCATCGATATTGGGAAGCACATAGCCAGCGGCGACGGCCGATCCATCGGTCGCTCTCATGGTACCGATATGCGCCTTGATGAGTTCATCAAATTCCACGCGCTCCGGATCACTGGTATATTCATTCAAATAGTATTCGGCGATCATTTTCAATTTCGCAGGTAATTGTAAATCGAGTAGATGGATAGCGGTGAATCGCTTGTATTGCGCTTCAGTTATACTATACCCCAACCAATGACTCATTATATACCACATGATACGTCCCGCCCCCACCCAATCCTTGCTCGCCCGCCGCAATGTCCGATTGATACATATCCACGGCAAATACCAAGCGACGAATTTCTCACGCACGATTGCTCCCGATTCATCCGTCAGGCTATCGACTGCTCGCCCACACGTTTCCTTGACATATTTGACCCCCATCGATTCGATCAATGGCTTGAAATCCTCCACTGCCAATTTCCCTGTGAAATTCGTATCGAGGGCATCGAAAGCCAATCCCTCACTGCATTCCGTCGCCATTTCGTACTTTCCAAACATGACGGAAATCAAATTCTCCACTGTATTGTCGCTCCCCGAGACCCCCACGATGGTACTGGGAATCCCGGACATTTTTATATCGCGGTGCTTGAAATTCGACGGCACCATGCGCCCGTAATTGTCGATATTCACATCAACGGATAATTCGCGTGGCTGGTAAAAGTACATATCGCCGATATTCTTCAATGATCCGGGTCGCTGGTACCGATCGTATATAACATCCGTCCCGCTATTCACCATGTGATTCAACGCGACGTTGATTTGCTCTTCTTGGAAACTGTACTTGGCACTAATCCGCCGAAGTAAATCCGCAGATTTGTAGAAATACCGATCGCGCATCAATTCGGTGACTCGGCGTTTAATCTTGTCGACATTGGCAATTATATACGGTTCCGTATAGGTCGATGTATCGATTGATACGGGTCCGGTGCGAACCGTGCGAACCGTATTGCCATCCGCCACGTCCATCGGCTCATTGGCAGCAGTGCATTTGAATTCACAACTATTCTGGTAATCGCAAATCGGTGTATGTGGCGAATCGCCCAAACGCACATCCACCAATTCCCCAGTTGAAACCCGCTGCACAACCGTCTTGTTAATGTTATCACTGGTGAAATTCAAATGCGATATATTCAACATACAATCGACCGCCGACTCCTTGAGCGCTCTCGTCACATTACCTATTTGAAGAGCTTTCAATTCCGCCAATCTATATAAATATAAATCGGCAGTTTCACGAACCGATCCTTCGACAACTGATCCGTGCAGGAATAATTGAACGTTTCGTTTCTCAAATGGAAGTTCCTTGTGACTACATGTTCTAACCGCCCGCCCGAAAATCTGTTCTATGCGACTCATATTATACCACGGATCAATTACATGTACTTGTCGGATATTCTTGAAATCAATCCCCTCCGACCCAGCTTGCGATATCAGGACCACTTTGACACGCCGACCATCCGCATTATCATTCTTCGTCGCGGCTAAATCCGTGCGATTCGTGGGGGAAATTCCTTTATCGCCCGTAATCATTACATACGATGCAGGCACGAATGTGCCGGTCTGATTATCTGCCGCGCGACCAATATACCGGTAATCGGTTGGTTGGGTCGGTGGATTTTTAAATAGAGATTTCGCATCGCTTCCCGCATACCGATATATCCCCATTTCCTCCAATGCCAGCGCCAACGGTACCAATCCTCCGTCAATATACTGGGAATATATCATGACAATCCCTTCACTGCGACGAATCATATCGCAAATCCCCTTTACTTTGGCACTGTACTCCCCGATTTTATCCGGGGCCATGAACCGACCAAACGTTTCTCGAATCACCGGTTTATATTCGAAATCCCCCTTATATGCCGGTGTCGCGGTACTGACGAAATCAAAACACCGTTTCAATCCGCGCTTTCCCACCAATGTACCGATGGTTCGCCCGGTTATTCCTGTACCAGCGGCAGCCAACGATGCATCGGGAAATGTCATATTGAGGGCCTCGATTGGTCGCTGAAGCACCGTATAACCAAATGAGCCGGTCGATGTAGTCTCGGTATCATCGGTTGTCTGTTCCGTATCATCCGCTGTATCGGCCGTCATATCCACCGCGTCATCCGTCGCATCCGTCGCATCCATCGCATCGTCCGTCCCGGCAATTGTCGCTTCCAATATCCGCTCATATACGGTTTTCTGGAACCCGGAGATTGTATTTGCAAATACATCGACAAATTGGATCCCCTGGACTATTCGTTTCCCATCCATTTGCTCTTCTGGGTAAACCATTGTTAGCACCGACTGTGATGCTGGTACCGATTCCGTTGTCCGTGGCATCATTGTCGGCCAAATCCGTTGAGGAAATGTATACGGATTATCGCCGCGGACATACGATATATAGCCCGTGGTTCGGCGAACCAACAACTCTCGCCCAATTTCACGTCCCTCGGTATCCTGTTTGAAATTCCCCCTTTCATCAAATATATCACTACCCACCAACATATCGCGCGGCTCATACCGATTAAGTAAGTTGGTCAACCAGATAATCTCATTGTAATTGTTGTATACGGGTGTCGCAGATAATAACAGCAACCGCATGGATTTCACATGTTTCGCCAACAATTCAATCTTATCGGCAGCATGTTTCGTATCTTTATTCTTTCCAATACGGATATTGTGGATTTCGTCAATAACAATCAACCGCTCAGAAAATGTTCTATTCAATCGCCGGTGAACCAACTCATCCCGCTGCGCATCCGTGGTATTCCCATTCCTACCGACCAAATCATCTACATTGGCTTTCCGGGCAATGAAATTCGCGAATTCCGTATATCCCATGAACAAATAGGAATGTTTAATGACCCGCTGAACATGGCGGGCAACATCCTGAGCCGACATATCACCGAGTCCCTCTTGATTAATGCTATTGAGAAACGAATTGCCCGCACACCCGCTCATGCTCCAAATACCATTCGTTTCCACGAGTTTCGCAGGATCGAACAGCTGGGCCCGGAAATTCTCTTGCACATTCGGCGAAGCGACGATGATTATCGTTTTATCAATTCCCAATTGCGACATGTAAGTCCGCATATCTTCCGAAACGCCAATCGCAGAACACGTTTTACCAGTTCCCAATCCATGGTACAGTAACAATGTATTGTATGGGGTTTGAAACGACATGAAATTCCTTACGAAATGTTGGTGTGGGGAAATCTCAAACTCCCTATCGCAAATCGTCTCTATCCCCCCATTCTCTGGATCCGGGTAGAGCGTTCCGTCGTACTTTGTATCGACAAACTCCTTCTTGTTGGCAATCAATTGAGCGATGTTCGCCTGGTTCTGGAGCGGGTACAATTTATCAAAATTTGCATCGACGGTTGCCCGGAGTTGGTCGGTTGCATCGGTTGAATCGGTTGTATTGTCGTTGCCGGGCATCGTGTCGGCGCTATTGGGCAACGTATCGGCGCTATTGGGCAACGTACGGTCCATCGTATCACCGAATTTAGAAATCGTCGCGCCGATACTTGCAATCATTCCGGAAATCTCTTGTGACATTGGGTTGGTATATAGTTATCATATCACTCTATATTTTTTAAACATATCATCCACTTGGCGAATCACGTCGACTTTTTCGGGATTATTGGGACGAATCGAATCCACGGCTCTCGCGATACTCTTCCACTCCACGCCCCCGACCTCACTCGTTTGAAATTTCGATAAATCGACCGAATCACCTTTCAAACAAGCGACGAAATATTTATGTTTGTACGGCCGACCATCTGTACCGACAAACACCTCCTCAATCGGTACAATGTTTTGAATGACATCGATTCGGTCTCGGGAAATACCCGTCTCCTCTTCAAATTCCCGCAATGCACATCGGATATCATTCTCGTGATATTCACGTTTTCCTTTGGGAAATCCCCATTCGGGATTCTCCCATTTGGTTGAGGACATTAACACTATATCCGCCAAGGTATATTTAGAAGTTTCCGCTGTATCGGTTGAAACGGTTGAAACGTTGGTCGGTCGGTCGGTTGAAACGGTTGAAACGTTGGTCGGTCGGTCGGTTGAAACGGTTGAAACAACGGTTGAAACGGTTGAAACAACGGTTGGTCGATCAGTCGAACAATCCAACGCATTCGTGCGAATGAATCCCAATATCTTCCTGCACGCATCCTCCTCCTCACGACGATATTGGATTTTGAAACTCCCCCACATTTTGATACGCAGTTCGCGAACATCATCGGGAGTTCTAATAGATAGTATAGCAGCCTTCTCCCGCAAACTCATCTCGTCGATACAAATCTCCATTTTCCCTATATCGTTAAACGGCGTCTTCCCCCTCAGGAAATCCACATATCCGTACGTATCTTTCCTCCTGATCATGAGAAGTTCCAATTCGCTGGTCGCGGCATTCGTTCGTGCGACAATGACCCCGATACTCGTGATTGGATGCCTGCATGAACTATTCGCATGCCCCTCATTATTACAATTCTTGCAGTATTCGGTCGAACATTTATGTTTCGATTGTGCGGATCCGCGTTTCATTTTCGCTTCAGTGACAAATTGCATTGTGCGCTTTACTTATACATTATACATGTGATATTCTTATACGCATTTACAGTAAGTTATAAGGATGTCCGTTTCATCTGTACGTTCGTTCGAATCACCCGAATCACCCGAATCGTACGATTCACTCGACCCCGCAGTATGGGCCGAGAAATACTGGTTCATCGCTGTATCCATCTGCCTAACATATCCACCCAACCCTAGCGAAACCATCAAGAGAACATATTATGATTTACACCAGAATATTTTCCTATTCCTACCTCAAAACAGAACCCTCCAACGATTCTATCCATACATCGAACGGTACCCCGTAACCCCTTACCTAGATTCGCCCGAATCACTGCTCCGCTGGGCCATGTTTCTCCATGGAGAAATATCCAAAGAACTGGAAATTCCCCCGAAATCACCAGAACTTCTATTGAGCGAATACCACGCCCACTATATCCCCAAACAAGAACGCGATTACCAGCGGTACAAACATATCCAATATTTCAGTGGGGCGGTCATGTTTGCCAGTCTGGGCGCAGTAGCGTATTTTCTATAATTGATAAAAATAATAACACATTTCACCACAACTAAAACTCATGCACGCGATTCCGCTCCTCTTCAACAACAATAACCACCGTCACCTTGTCGATAATAGTCTCCAATCTCGCACTGGTTTGGATACATGTTGAATACGTATCTTTGATATTGACAAATCCATTCATGGATGATTCCAATAGAGCGTACAATCCCAATCTAGTACCCGGATGGTCAATCACCTCGAGGTAGAGGATTGCGCGGTTGATGATCCGGTCCAACTTTTTAATAGTTTCCTCGCGCGAATCCCCGACCCACCACCGCCTGAATGATTCGGGGACATATCCCGCCGGCTCGTGGTTCAAATATTGGCCGCGCGTGGATATCTTGGTATTGATTGGAGTGGTCCCGATAATCTTCAAATTCACACGAACCTCGGACAAATCCTCGCTCGAAGGTTGGGTGCGATTTGGTTGCAACGGATGATTAGATGTGTGCGACTGATATGGTGCGGACGACTGATATGGTGCGGACGATTGATGTGATGTCGATGGACGACCGAGATGAATCGTCTGCATGTTGTGGGCTGGGCGAACGGTTGGACGAACGGTTGGACGAACGGTTGGACGAACGGTTGTCTGAACAGTCGATTCGATGGGCACTGAACTATTCCTGATATATGCCGGAGCATCGACTTCGCCGGGTTGCAACGAATCGTTCGTTTGGGAAGACCCGTTCGTTTGGGAAGACCCGTTCGTTTGAGACGTTTCGATTGGATTTGTTGGCAAAGGATATGATTCGTTTGATGGATTCGTTGGCAAAGGATATGATTCGTTTGATGGATTCGTTCGAGTCGTCTCTACCGCAACCGCATCTGTCTCTGTAGTCGGATCATTTGTCTCTACTGTAGTATTTGTTTCCGTGGCAGCATTCGGGGCTCTGACCCTTTTGTTATCATGTTTAGGCATCGTTTGTTCGTTTGTTCAGTATAATCATGTGCAACATCTATATCAATTTTACACAGGTGTAAAATTGAATCTCCAACACACAACCTAAAGACATTGTATAAATACCAAATACCAATGAACTCCTCCACAACGCAATCGACCGAACCGACGACCGAACGTATCGGCGGGGCAGCGAACGTCGCTTCTACAACATCAAAACGCGCTCTAAAACCCGCGCGTGCAGGAATCTACATAAAGTCCATCATCGCACAAACCATCTACGTCCCGATTATCAATGTAACCGCAGCAATCAAACAAACACTCGAAACCACCGTCGCGATTAACATTGAAGGGCGCTGCATTTCTCACGGATACATTAAACCGGGTAGTTGCGCGGTCCTCTCCTACTCCTCGGGCAAAGTCTACGGCTCAGACATTCGATTCGATGTAGTGGTCGAATGTCTCGTGTGCAATCCCGTCGAGGGACTCAATGTAGATTGTATTGTCAAGAGCGTGAACAAGGCGGGTATTCGTGCGGAAATCGATGAAACGCCCACCCCAATAGTTCTGTTTATTGCTCGCGACCATAGTTTCGAGAATGCCGAATTCTCGAAAATCGCACAGAACCAGAATATCCGTGCCCGCGTCATTGGCTCTAGATTTGAGCTGCTCGATGAGTATGTTTCGGTGATAGCTGAACTGAGCGAGATGCGTTGATGGATTGGATTCGCCGACTAGTTGAATTCGAGGCCATGTTCCTGATATATTCGCGAACATCTGACGTTATAGTCGATTGACTGTTGTTATGATTCGTTCGATTGTTGTACCGTTTCTTACAGGAAATACATATACAAACTTCTCTTATTTTTCTAGTAAAGAATTCTGGGACGGGGTAGAACTGTCTCCCGATCCGATGACCCGTTTCATTCGATCGGATTATATGTCCCCCGATGAACCGTTTCAATATCATCTCATCAATCATATGCGCCAATTTCTCAAATGTCAAGAATACGTTCCCATCCAAACATACGATTGTCATTTTCTCATAGTACAATGACATTAAATATATTAAATCCATCGATTCGGTCAATGCTTCGCGATCCACACGAACCACTGCTGTCCCGCCGAGTTTCTGCAATGTGAATACAGAAACGAATGCCGATAAGAACCCTTTCCGCGCCTCCGCACCGACATGGAATTGTGTGGTATCATATATCTGCAAATCCACCGCGTACTTATTACGCATTACCATTGCATTCGATAACGCGCGCACCACATCATTCGTATCGGTCCCGAATTTCCCGACCGTCGCGCGGTCCGGATGGATACCGCCCAATCGATTATCATTGAAACTGGCGAGGATTTCTGTCGAATTGGGTGCGAATATATACATACTCTCAAATTGGATATATTTGGTTATTGTATTGTATTGAAGAGTCGTTGGAACCGATGAATCGCGCATGCGAACTATATCGTGGATTTCCGGTACTGATGAGGAGACGAGCGATATATCGACCGATTCCGCTGTAGGGAATTTGAAATCAATTCCCCGAAGTATCCCGGCGACAGACCGGTACTGTGGGGAAACTACTGTATATGTTGTAAATTGATTACTCATTCGGTATCAGTACTGTGTACATGCCCACAATCTCTATATCGTTTTCATTCCGGTGAAAAGAACCGATTCTCAATCGTCTCCACCCGCGCTTCCATGACGGAAATATCGCGCTCCTTCTCGCTGACGAATTTCAGGTATTTGTGGATTTCATCAATACACGGTCTTGGCAGGATTGAGAGATTTATGAAACTCCCATTACTGTTTTCATTCACCGAATCGGTCGAATGTCCGGATACGATTCGCAATACATTCACATGGTCGCCGGTACCCAACTTCTGGATACTCTGTTGGATGTAGTACAATCGCTCAATGAATCGTTCGGTTGTGGCGGCAGTGGATTCGATCGAGGCATTCGACACATTCGAATCCAACACGTGGTCTGTGATATCTATATCTGCGATAGGAAGCACATGCTCAATATCCTGAATCTCTAGATCCAAACTCATTTTACAATTATAACGAATGAACGTTCTGTATTGTTTTCATTCGACCGAATCATTCGATTGATCATTCGATTGATCATTCGATTGATCATTCGATTGATCATTTCGTGCAACACACGGCCGCTTCATTACGTACAAACGGAGGCGCGAGATTCACTACATTCGGGTGCCGGACCGCCGCCTCGCGAACTGTATGTATCCGCGTCGAACTCGTAACCGCCCCCGCGACTCCATATTTATGATTCTTATACCCATACTCGTGACATACCTTTGCGTCCGTCCCGTTCGCCGTATCGGTGCGAATCTCATACGGGCGGTCGTTCTGCACATACGACCGCCCCCGCCGCTTCAAATATTCGGCGGTAGAAACCGAATAGTCTTTTGATATATTGGTGGATGCGTATCGGGTGGGTCGCTGACTCGCGCGACATCCAGGGGTTTCGCCAAACACATCCCCTTGAACCACTGTACCATCCCCGGCTACACGACATGTATCGGCCCGATCTCCACCGTGGACCGACGCTCCACCGGGCCGCAACATGCTCGAGATGGAGGCGACGCCTCTACCGCCACCCCGACGCTCTGTATCGGGGCGACTGAATCCCAAACTCGCGCGACTGTGACGGATAGGATTCGGGCGGAACGCAGTCCTGGCAATCGCCGTGCTACTGCCAACCGGGCGATCGTTTGATACCATGCGAGGCATTATCGAATATATTGCTGTCTGAACCATTTACCATAACCAGACATTTAAATATGCAATTAGTATAACGAACATAACAATGTACTTGAAATTTCCTGTTTTCAAAAATCATAACCGAATTATTCTCACTTCTATTATTGCCGTATTTGCGGTCCTTATTGTCCGACATATTTTCAGTGACAATCGCAACAACCACCGAACCGTCGAAGGGTTGGCAAACGATGACGATGATGACGATGATGAAGGAATGAATAATGAAATGCAAATAATGAACACGGTATCAAAGAATTCAGGCGCAGTCGAGGCAATGAAACTTCGACTCGACGCTGCAGAGAAAGCTATTGAGGGGCTTGGGGCTGTGAAGACCGACGTGGACGCAAATGCAAAGAAAATCGATATGATTAGTGACCACTTGCAAAGTTCTGCAAGCGAAAAGATTGTGAAAGAATGAATTGTGAAAGATCACGTTAACCGCTACTCGTTTCTTACCCAGGGTTATACATTTGGGATAAAGTCATGGTATCTCGCTCCTCCTCGGCAGACCCCGTTTAACAATTCCTTCCATGCGGATCTAGATCCAACCCCGATAAGATGGATA
>Ga0308006_10000297_pt1 | contig 20582 bp, 18 predicted proteins | sample Neamet69_FD_203150 | JGI IMG/M metagenome (GOLD analysis project Ga0308006, IMG submission 203150) | Marine microbial communities from water near the shore, Antarctic Ocean - #69 | ecosystem: Environmental > Aquatic > Marine > Unclassified | place: Southern Ocean | collected 2014-06-07 | reverse complement strand
TTTAATCGAGTGTATGGATAATACAAACCGTCGTTTAATTTAAATCGGTTATATTTCTGACCCTCTATTTCAAACACTATTTTAGAATAGTTAGGCCTATCCTTCTGTTTGAAAGCATTCTTACTTTGCGTCAAAACTCTAACCTTGTCTCCAATATTAAAAGGTGTTTTAGAGATATGATAACGTTCAATATTTTGTTCAGGTTGTTTCCCAGCAACTATCTCATTAGGCGTTGCTTGAATTGTACGATGTTTGTTATTGTTGTAATCCTCGCTTAATATATCAAAGTCTTTCTGTGTTAGATATTTCTTTTTCTCCTCGATTAAATAAGATGCTAAAATATCACGCATTGTGCGATTATATCTCTCGACTATTGCCTGTGTTAGTTTTATATTAGAATTAGCCAAAGCGTCACCTCTCGCGGTTCTAATTTCAACTTCATTATCTTTTAGATATTCTGTGAAACTCTTTTTGAACTCGGAACCCCCGTCCATCATGACAACCCTCGGTAAGTTACCCCCCATCTTCTTTATTGCGTATTTGAATGCTTCTAAAGTCGTTGATGCTTTCTTATTTGAAATCCGTACCACCCATCCCTGTCTCGAATATATATCAATAACCGATAATACAATTTTTACATTCAGAGTAGTTATGAAAAACAGATCTATTTGCCATATATCATTCAATTCATAAGCTCGAATTGGAAGGTATTTTTTCACAGGCTTAGCAAATAATTCTCGGGTCTCTGTACGCGCTCCTCGTTTGAAATAAGTTCTCATATACAATAAGACAGATTATTGTTTTGAATGATTACAGCTCAAACAACTTATACAAGTATTCTCATTTGTATGGAATTTAGCATTATCCAATCTATCAACACTCCACTGCATCAAATCACCGTCAGTGTAATTCAATGATAAAGCGGACCTACAGTAATAACAACTATACAATTGGTTGACAATCTTTGTACGAATTTCCTTTTTTGTGACCAATTTATTAATTTTGAAATTACACCCCTTCTTCGAATCGGTTTCTTTATAACTTTGAATCTTTGAACCAAGATTCTTTATATCATCTCCTGCTATTTTATCTGTACAGATTCGTACCATAGACAAACTCCTTACACGTGTCAAAGCAACCCACAACCATTCTCTACTAACAAATTGCAAATGACTGTCAAAAATCGTCACATTTTCGTTGAAACTTAAACCTTGTACACTATGAGCGGTAAAACTATATGCTGGTTTGAACAAGTCTCTACAGCTGTTTCGTGGAATAATCATTTCAATATTATCACCTTCTGTAATGGTAATATTCTCCTTATCCAATTTTTTTATTTTATATAGATAATTTGTATTAATCAATCCGCCTTTGAATTTATACCGTCTCTTGGAAATCACTGTCTCGCCAACTGCAATTCCGTTAGAGAATATATTGTTCACCTTGTTACAAGAGTCATTCAAATAGCATATATTTATCTTACTCGGGTCTTGTTTGATTTCATCCAGTGTCATACAATTCAATAATTTTAGAATATCGAAGATAGGTGTTTCTGTCTCAAACAATAATCGTTTAATTTCCTTGATTTTCAAAATATCATCCAGGTTATCCTGTCGTTTAATTTCCCTTAAGTGAATTCTATTTGGAAAGATTGTTTCAATGAAACTGTTGATATACAGGGCATTATCCCCATCTATATTTTCTATCTGTTGATAATCACCTGCGCAGTAGAATTTTATAATATTCGTGTCGCCCAGAGATTCCGCAATCTCAAATATATCATTCTGTTTTCTTATATAGTTGTGTAACTTCTGTAATTTATAAATACTATGACAATTGATTTCATCAAATACGATATTTTTATATGCGCTAATATCTTTACCCTTCAGATACTCATTTTCGTTATTGAAAGAAATTCCCAAGAACGAATCCAAAGTTATTGCATCGATACCCTCTTGGATATATTCAAAACAGAGTCTCCTGTATGGACACACTACTAACACAGACTCAAGTTTCTTCAGCGCGTATGACTTTCCGCATCCAGGATAATCAGCTGTCAAATGAACAGATCCACATTTCAATTTTTCCATCATCAAACCCTCGTCCCATTCGTCCAAAATATTAATGATATTTTGTTCTCTTGATTTTATCTTCACACCATGGTTTTCTTTAACCTCCAGAAGATTTTCATGATTCCAGATATATTTCTTTGGTGTCAATTTCTTCCCGCCAAATTTACCATCACAGAGGTGTTCAATTTTCTTTGGTTCGCCGCCTGTAAAGTACACCGCATCAGTCTTACAACCAACCACTCGACCACCGCAGTTTTCTGCCATCAATGCGCTGTTGTATAATTTTATTCTCTGGTAACAGTATACCATATGCTGTAGATGATAGAATCCACCATTCAATCGCTCTTGATAGGTAATATCTCCAATCATCAATTCATCGCAATAATCTGTATATTCAATCGCGTTCGTCTGGTCATCAAACATTTCTTCAAAATCGGCTATCTCATCCTTACTGTCTGTCAAGATACTGAACTGCCGTTTATTGTATTTCTTCCCAATAGCACCAATGGTTTGATTACAAGCAAATTTCTTCAAATACACTGGTAAATCGCTGTAAAAAATCTCATCAATCACCTCGGGTGCTTTACTTTTGATAACCTTATATGGATATATAACACTCTTGATATTCAACTTCATTGTTTTTTCTAATTCTATGATACTCATCCCACACAACAAATTGTAATCTCTATCAAATAATAGCTTCAATTTTTCACTCATCTTATCGGGTCGTTTGACGATATAGAAGGCGGAGTACTGAATCTTCTCTCCACTATACCGAACAAATCTATCATTGGACGTGAACTGTCCATACTCTTTCAGATTCTTAAGTGTACTGGTATACGCCTTACAGTCGTCAATTTCATACACTACCTGGTTTGTCAAACATTCTCCGCTTTGTAACTTTTCCCCCATAGCATTAACAAGGGAATATCTTGAATATTCGTCAAATATTTCGGTCAAGTGTTCTGAATAATAGCTTGTATTTCCTTTAACAATAGTGCTGTATAATTTCGATTTTAATTTCTTATACAGGGTGTATTGTTCTTTCGTCATACTTTCAATATCTTCATCTGGAATATTATTAAATATCTGGTTACTTATATTAATTACCCCAGTGTCAAAATCTAATGATATTGAAGTTATTTCTTTCGATACAACCTTGCGGATTTCAGGCGCAATTCCACATTTGAACAACTCGACAACAAATGCCTTCAGGCAACCAATAAATATAATATCGCATCCGCCATTTGCAGTAACTACCTTTTGAATCAAATCATCCTTATTCTTGACAATGAAAAATTCCCTCTCGTTTTCAACCGTGTCCTTTGGTGCTCTAAACTCATTTGATAGTTTGATACTAACCTTATTAGTTTGACGCTTTATTCTTTGCTCGAGGTGTTTTAATAAACGGTTCATTTTATACACGTGTCCATTTGAAATACAAACCACCGTCTTACAATGCATTTTCTGTTTGAATCTACTCCCATCCTTCTTCAATGGATAATAACTGTGAATCAATTTACCCTTTGTATCATAACATTCAAGAATCAATCGAAACCGCTTGAAAAATACAACTGCTTCGTCGATAGTATACGCGTAATCTGGCGAACCATCGGGTTGAAATTTCCTACCCATTACACTGGCTATATTATCAACCGTCAACTTGAATTTCTTACAATACTTTGGAAAACTCTTCTTGTACAGACCTATGATAATATCAATCCAACACGCCTGGTCCGCATAGGTCTGTACAACAACAAGTTCTTTTAAAGACTGTGCATTCTCATTTCGTACAAACTCTTGATATTTCGAGGATACAATCTTTTTGGTATTATCTCTTAATAATCTCTCATTAAGAGGCGTTGGTTGAATCCGGGTTTGTTTGGTCACAGTTGTAATTAGAAATACCCAATCACCAGAACTAAACAGAGGATGTTTAAAATCAAGCCTGAAACCTAACATGTTGTTAATATCAGCAAGAGAAACGGCTGAATCTCGCGAACGGTAAGCTTGTTTCAATTGCCCCCTTGTCAAGTTGATTTTTTCCTTTTTAGAATTTGAAAATGCTTTGTTGTAATTGACCCCATCAACAGCGATTCGAATACCACCCCTTGCTCTACTATCAGGACCGGTTTTTCTATAAGGTTCGAATTCAAGGTAGTATTGTTTCGATTTCCTTCTTACAGGCCGTGTTTCAACATTTCCAAATTCTTTTAATAAATCATTCGTTGTGGAACGATGAGTGTAATCTTCAGCTATATTGCCAAAAATATTTAGAAGTTCATTTGTATTTTGTTTCTCTAAGACATTTCTTATCTGCTTGATGATAAATTTCTTTCTCTTATCATTCTTTCGAATTTTCTTGACTCTCTTGGATCTCGACATGGTTTATATATAAGGTGATAAAAAAATAGTAAAGAGTTTTTATTTTTGTTAAACTTTTTTTAAAAGAAAGCATCGGCTACAATTTTCTTCTCCTTGAGAAATTGAATATAAGATTCATCTTCAATTTCCTTGATAGATTGATTTTTGTATTTTCCAAATTGGAGAATTAACTGAATATCCTTCAACCTCACATGTTTATCAAGGATGTCTTTTGAATTAAACCAGTCTTGAATCAATAAAAAGTTGAGATACTGAGGATTAAGTTCATCCAGTGTTAACCCCTTGTATTTACCAAAAGGCATTCGAAATGGTTTGTTGATAGATTCGATGAATGATTCGTTGAAAGTGGATTCGGTTGATTGAGACATTGGTTGATATACTTATACAAATAAAAAAATGCTAAACAAATTTCTTTTTCTTACAAAATTATAATTTGTCTACAATTCCGAATTTCTCTTGAACCTTAATCATCAGTTCATCATAATCACGATACAACTTACACTTGTCTTTTTTCATAGCATTTCTACAATATAAAAGATAATCTTTATACTCAGATTGGTCATATTGAGTTTTAAACAATTTCTTATCACTCGTTAGATAGTGCCTTGACTTGATTTGTAAAAATTTAGCAATATTACGATTCGATACAACAACAACAATTGTCTTTTCCAGTTTTTTCAACACAGGTAATATATCGGCCAATATAGCACGATAGAAATTTAAAATCCTTGCAATATAGAGAATAGGGTCATCTTTTTTAAGGTGATCCAATTCCTGTAAAACAAGTTTAGGCACCTTCGCGTCCTTCAATAAAATTCCTTCAAGATCGAGAAAATAATATGGCTCATCTGAATACAATTCATTCCATGTCTTACAAAGAGTACTTTTTCCACTTCCAGCTCCAAGCACCAAAGCTTGTAATTTCGTTTTTCTTTTTTTAGCTGCATATTTCAAAGCGGTTATAAAACCTATACCAGTATAAATTCCAGCATTAATGGCTATTCCTTCTGGTGAAAAATCCATTTATAATATACTAAAAGAAAAAAAAGAAATTATACAATCGTCGAATCTATAACAGTGAATCTATCCAATCGTATACTCACATGTTGAACCCTAAAGGGCCAACATTCTACCCAATCATCATCTTTCAATTCGCTTATTTTTGCCATCATCAAACTATCATTATATTGTAGATACAACCAACCATTATTATCTTTGAGGTGTTGAAATTTCTTCATTGTCAGAAGCGTTGACCCTTTCGTTTTATCTAATTTAAAAGGATACTCGTCCGAAGCATTCAAAAACCTACGCTTAATCTCAATCGATATATTTCCAGAAAGTGATTTAAAATCAACACGGTTGTTCCAAGCCTTTGTGGGTAAAAATTCACAATCTTTTGGTAATTGATTCAAAGAAATAATCTTCTTCATAACTATCACTTCATCTGTCTTTCCTTTACTCAATCTATCGTGATTGATTCCCTTGAAGAATTTCCAACCTTCGTGAGTTTTGTTATATTGAGCTTTGGACATTGTTATATAATACTAAACAAAAAAAAAATTACTTTCTCAAAAGAATGCTTTGCATCAAGTGAAATACTTAGAAATGTCAACCTCAGCAAACCGTTTTTCCATTATTGTTAATCTTTCGTTGAGGGCAAGATTAGAAGTTGATAATATTTCAGCATTTTGTAATTTTAGTTTAATAATCTCATCTTCTAAACTTTTAACTTGACAACTCAAATCCTTGATAGCTCCAACCAAATGTGGGTAAAGCTTATCTTTTTTCACAGTTAATACATTTTCTAAATCTGGATACTCTTCAACCGATGCTTGAATCTCTACAAAATCTGTATTATACTCTTCATCAACTTTCTGTAACTGTTGAGCGATAAACCCCGTTGTAAGTGGTTGATTACGCTTTGTATATTTGTATTGGTAAATTTCAATAGCATTTATTATATCCAAAGACGGGTATTTATTAGGTGTTATAGAATCTTTTATCCGCTTATCACTATAAAACACAGTCGAACCATTAACTAAAATATTCCTTTGAAAATTAACCGCAAAAGTATCATTATACCTTCCAGTATAATACAACGGGTTATTAGCTGGATTAAAGTCATCATTCCGCCAATATACACGGTCAATAACAACAAAATTATTGGTTGAAGGTAACCGGATTTGACTACTGTTGGATAAAACCAAATTATTACCAACAGTCAAATTACCACCTATTGTCGCGTGATTATCACACTGTAATGACCCATCCACAACAGCTGAGCCACCAACCCGCAGTTTATAACTTTCATTTGCAGTTGGGATGACTCCAATCCCAACCTGTCCCCCCGATCTAATAGTCATCCTAGGATTAAATTGCTCTCCCGGCGTAGCAGTTGATTCAGGTGTTTCAATATAATGGGCAATCCCAAAATCCATTCTCATGGAAGAACTACTCGCCGAAGCAGTATCCTTAACAACACCAATATACTGATGCCATGTTAAAAGATTTGAACTGCTTACATTAGTAAAGGCTATACCACATTCTGGCTGGGGTGATTGACCACCCACAGCTCCATTATAAGTATTGTGATATAGGTATATCCAATCCTTAGATAGACTTGATGAATATAATGCTTTGTTATTTGCAGGGGGGTTTATCATTAAACGTTCTACACTTAGGTTGTTATCAATGTGTGTAATATCAGTTGCTGAATCATAACTAATACCAGTTATTGTGGCGGTGTTTGTGGATATTCCGGCTGTGTTTGTGGATATTGCATAAGTATTTCCCTTAATCTCGTCTTGATAACTATAAAACTGTACAGGTCTTGATGAAGCGTGTAGGTGGGATATATCACCAATATTAGTTTCAAAATAATGTTCATCTGAATAGTTGTTAAGTATCTTCACATTATATTGATAGGTGTGATTTTTCGTTGATTGGTCCCTAAAAAATATTCTATATTTACCATACGCATAAAATGACTTGAATTCTTTTATACGAGTATAACCCAAATCGTTATCGTGATTAGAGTTCAATACTTCAACACAGTATATCGGATTTGTATCCCAGTTTTCATTTACTGTAAATTTATATTTAATACTTGTGTCATAATCAACGCTCACTAAATAATGCTTTCTAAATTCAACTTCAACAGGACTATCGGTGTTTTCCATTGTAAATAAGTATTGGTAAACTGTATTTTTAAGTGATGGGTTATAACTAAATTGTCGTTCACTAAAATGAAGCGAGTTTTCGATATTCTCAACTAAATCAATATCAAGATTAGGACCAATAAGTATTTTTCCATCCCCTCTGTTAAATCTCATTATAGTGAAATCAATACCACTCTCTCGTCTTGTAATATCAAGGTGATTATTTGAAGCGTTATATAAGATATTCATACCAAATAAATCACTTTCGATAAATGAGAAACCCCCTATACTACCATTTGGTACGGTCTTTACAGTCAGTAATGCGTTCAAATTAGCAAAATTGTCATTAATATATATCAAATCATCGTTAGATACTGTTGAATTAACTAATTCTTTATCAGAATTAAGGTATAGTATCCCCTCATCCAATACTGGAAATTTGATTATACCGGTATTTCTTGCAATCGTAAAACAATTAGTAACGACTTCGTTTCTTTTTGTATTTATTGAAAATTCATTTGAAACACCGTCGTACTTCAAATTAAAACCATAAGAATCTGTTTCTTGTAGCAATATTAACGAATCATATTGAATAGTATTATAAGAACATTTTAAAACCTGAGTTGGTCTTATATAATTGGTAGTATCAGTATAATATAGATTACTTAAAACATTTGAATTATTTACTATTTCCCCCGCTTGTGTTATTGATATACCAACTTTATTAGTGTTATTTATTATAGATCCGGATTGAGAAGATGATATACCAATCTTAGCAGTGTTATTAGATATTGCTGTTACTTGAGAAGATGATATACCAGTCTTAGCAGTGTTATCAGATATTGCTGTTGCTTGTGTTGTAGTTATCCCAACCTTTCCAGAATTAGTAGATATAGCTGTTGCCTGTGCACCTGTTATACCTACCTTTCCAGAATTAGTAGATATAGCGGTTACCTGTGCACCTGTTATACCTACCTTTCCAGAATTAGTAGATATAGCTGTTGCCTGTGCACCTGTTATACCTACCTTTCCAGAATTAGTAGATATAGCGGTTGCCTGTGCACCTGTTATACCAGTTTTTCCAGAATTAGTAGATATAGCGGTTGCCTGTGCACCTGTTATACCTACCTTTCCAGAATTAGTAGATATAGCGGTTACCTGTGCACCTGTTATACCATCCTTCAATGAATTAGTAGATATAGCGGTTGCTTGTGCACCTGTTATACCCACCTTTCCAGAATTAGTAGATATAGCGGTTGCCTGTGCACCTGTTATACCATCCTTCAATGAATTATCAGATATCGCCGTTGCTTGTGCACTTGTTATACCATCCTTCAATGAATTATCAGATATCGCCGTTGCTTGTGCACTTGTTATACCATCCTTCAATGAATTATCAGATATCGCTGTTGCTTGTGCACTTGTTATACCATCCTTCAATGAATTATCAGATATCGCTGTTGCTTGTGCACTTGTTATACCTACCTTTCCAGAATTAGTAGATATAGCGGTTGTTTGTGAAGATGTTATCCCAGTCTTTCCAGAATTAGTAGATATAGCGGTTGTTTGTGCACCTGTTATACCAGTTTTTCCAGAATTATCAGATATAGCGGTTGCCTGTGCACCTGTAATACCTACCTTTCCAGAATTAGTAGATATAGCTGATTGTTCTGAGGGTGAAATACCTATCTTCGCTGAATTGGCAAGAATTGCAAGACTTTGAACCCAGGAAATACCATCCTTAGAATTATTACTCGTTATATCGTTTGCTTGTGCACTTGTAATACCTGTTTTATTATTATTATCTGAAATATCATCACGTTGCGTTGTTGTGATTCCAACTTTAAGTGTATTTATTCCAATATTGGTGGTTTGAGCTGGTGTAATTCCAACCTTTGCTGTGTTATTTACAATGTTGATTTTTTCCTGGGTCGTTATACCAACTTTATTTGTATTTGCCAGTATCGATGCAGCGTAACCATCAATATATTCGACTAAATTCACTGTTCCGTTAGTTGTTCCAATATTTATCGTTCCATCAATATAACAATCACCACTTGTTCGAAACCCGTCATTTTCTGTATAATAAGCAGCTATTGAATGGTCGGGGTTTCTGAATCTCAACCCATATACATGGTTTAGAGATGAATAACCTTGTGTTCCACCATCGAAACCAATACCCTGAACAGCTGATTGAATAGTAAATGGTTTTGAACAATATAAAACTTCATTCGTTGAATTGTAAGATAAAGGACTTGTCTTTGATATTAAGGTGTTGATGCTGCCGGTATGGTTTGAAATTGTCCCTGTATGGTTTGAAATTGTCCCGGTATGGTTTGAAATTGTCCCTGTATTGCTATTAATGCTGCTTGTATTGTTATTAACTGTGGTTGAAATATCACTAATATCATCTGTTACAGTGGATAATAAAGAATCCTTTGATATACCAGCAATTTTACCATCAATAGACTGTAAAATATCACCCTCATTCAACCCGTCTAAATAGAGACTATCTATATCGGTTTCTATTTCGTGAATTCTCGTTATACTCATATTATATTATAATATAGACAAAAACAAAATAATATTTTATTTGCTAATATATATATATCCTTCAACGAAATGAACGACATCGAAACTTTCGAAGAATCCACCCCTCAACCAATCAATACCCCATCCCTTGAGAATGCAAAGCAAATCAATACCGAAGGACTTGAAGATGAAGATTTTGCCTCTACTCCGGTTCCTTTACAGAAAGTTAAAAAACCCCTTTCAGAAGCAAGAAAAAAAGGACTTGCAAAAGCAAATCAAACACGGAAAAGAAATGCTCGAATGAGAAAAGAAGCAAGAGATGATGAAAATGCTAAGCGCTATCTTGATAAATTAGCAAGAGAAGAGGAAGCATTTGCGAGGGAAGAGAATGTGAAGCAAAATGTTACTAAGAAGACGCAAAGCGTGACGCAAAGCGTACACGAGAGTTCAGATTCTGATACTGAAGAGACGCAAAGCGATCATGAACCCATTGCACCGGTTAAGAAGATGCGGAGAAGCAAAAGGTCAAAGAAACGCAAAAAGACGCGAAGCGTGCGACCACCTTCAATCTCTGAATCTGAAACTGAAAGCGATTCATCTGATGATGATGAACGCATTGAAAGATCGGAAAAAAAATTATACAAAGAGATAGACTATTCATACAAAGCACCAGAACCATATAAATTGAATTTTGCTTAACTTTTTCTTATTGTATTATATATAGATTATGCTTAATATTCAAGAAATCCCTAATCCAAATGCTAAGAAGATGAAAATTTCAGGTATCAAATACTCATCTGATGATATTGACAGTTCAATACCTTATCCCTTACCCCAAAGTTTCAGTTTCTGTTTTCTACTGTGTGGAAAGCCTAAATCCGGGAAATCAACTATGCTAATCAACCTTTTAACTAAGAGAGGGAAATTTTACAACCAAAAATTTGATAAGATATTTGTTTTTAGTCCTTCCCTGTTCAGTGGGAATTTAATCGATAATCCATTTGATGCGTTACCAGATGAGCAAAAATATAGAGACTTGGATGATATTGATAAAGTTATTGAATCAATCTATGGCACACACGAACGATGTCTATTTGTCTTGGACGATGTCCAAAGTGAATTAAAAGGTGAAGTGTTGCATAGTGTGTTAGATTTGGTGAACAACAGACGGCATTACACGACCGGTGGGTGCAGTTTAATAATAACTTCACAAATATTTAACCAGGTTCATTTGAAAATTAGAAAAGGGGTTTCTCATATAGCTTTTTGGTCCAGTAAAAATAAAAAGGAAATAAAATGCCTACAAGATGAATACCTTTCATTTCTATCAGATGATGAGTTGAAACAGTTGTTAAAAATGGTGTGGATTAAAACCCATGATTTCCTTTTCCTCTCAACCTACGCGAGTCAAGATAAAATGATATTTAGGAATTTCAACCAACTTTTATTCTAACCATTATTAATAACCATGGAAAATATTCATCAGCAGAAAAAGAAGAGGGTAAAAAGGAAAAAACGAAAGATAAGCGACGCGAAGCGTTCAGCAATGGCTAAGAAGAAGCAAAGCGTACGGAAAAAGAAGAAACAGACGCGAAGCGTTCACAAAGCGTTCCGAAAGGCGTCGACTGGTATTACAATTAATTTGAATTTAGCGCAACCCCAACAACCACTCAGGAAAAGGCTAAAATCTACCAGACGGCGTGTTCACAGACGCGAAGCGTTGGTTCAACCAATTGTGAATGCTTCACAGTTTAGAAATCAAAACACGTTTTATAAACCATCTGTTAATAACACGGGGAATAGTCTGATAGAATATGCAAGAGGGGGGGCTGTGATGAATGTTTCGAACGGATTGAATTTTGGAGCTTCGGGTGCTATGGCTCAATTACAAATTGATAAGGAAGGGTCAAAAAGAATCAACACAGAAACTGGTAGAAATGTTGGTGAGGAGGAAAGACAAATTAGAAGAATAATGCAACAAAAGGGAAATTTGGCAACATTATTAGTTGTAAAAAAATGGTTGAAATCTGAAGGGTATTCAATAAATTCAAGTATGAAAAAAGATGATGTTATTGAATATATACTATCAACTTCCAAATTATCACAACTATTCCTTAATAAAGATTGGAAAAAGAAGGCGGAAAAAACAATTATCCCAGTCCCTGACCGCAAACCATTGGTGGTTGACGGAGGCGAAGCGGTAGCAGCTGCTGTGCCTTCACTGGAACGAGAGAAAACAGTGGATGACGCGAAGGGTTCAGCAGAAAGTTTGAATTTTGAAGAATAAGTTTTTTAATTGTATAGTATAGTATATCATGGACACCGCGATCGATTCATCTTTTTTAAATTATCAACCAGTTTCAAGAATTGGTGGTATTGATTCAAATATGATCAATTATACCAAAACTACCAAAGACCCTGTTCAAAATATTATTAATAATAGCGAGCTTACCAATTGTGATAAAATTAAACTTATTGATGATCTCTTGGTGTCTAAATACAATATTATTAAAGGTCCAATGTCAAAAATGCTTGCTACAATATCAGTTGGCGATCCTTTGTTAATTGGTCGTGAGAAATCAAAGAATAGACGCAAAAAGTTCAAAAAAAAGAAAAAATAATATCTATATATATCTATGCGTGTAATTCTTCAATCTAAAAACCATTCAACTGATGGGTCTAAAATATCTGTTATCCCCCCTGTAGGATTCGATTGTAAAGGTATATACCTAACAAGTGTTACGATCCCGTATTCGTTTTATAATATAAGAGAATCAAACAACAGTGTGACTATCAACGGTCTTCTGTATAATCTTGAAAAAATGAACTATAATTCAAATCAATTAGCGTCTGCTCTCAATGCTATCTGTCCACCTGGTACTATTGTAAAATTTGATAAACAACATTTGAAATACAAAATAACGAATCTAAACAGTGAAATACTAACTATTCAGTTTAACACGAGTTATCGGTTATTTGGATTTGACCCTATTGTTGTCACGGTTCAACCAAATACAACAGAAATAAGTCATTATATTGGTGATATAAATGATGGTATTCATTCATTGATAATAACCGCAAATTTTGCCGGTCCATTCTCTTGTTTATATGGTGATAAATTCGGAACTAATATCATTGCAAGAATTCCAATACTTCAACGACCTGGTGAGATGATCAATTATTCGGATATAAACACTTCAAGACCAATAGCTAAGAATTTAAAAGATCTTGACCATTTCGAAATTGAAATATTTGATGATGATAGAATTCCTCTAAACCTCAACGGTGTTGACTACCAGGTTGAGCTGTTTTTAGAGTTGGAAGAGGAATCAAACTTCGAAAATGGAAAATAAAAAATTAACCTTGTTTATAGACAATGTTTGGTTTTAAAAAGGTGGGAAGATGGCTTGGTAATGCTTCAAAAAAAACTCATCGTTGGGTGGGTAAAAACTTGGGGAAAATAGAATTTGTTGAAAAATGGGCTCCTCGAATTGGTGCTGGTGTGGGTGGTGCCCTTATGATGACCGGTGTTGGTGCCCCTATTGGTGCTGGTGTTATTGCCGCTGGCGCAGGAATTGGTGCTGGGGCGGGGTTGATTGCATCAAGTCATAAAGGGGTAAATACGATTGGTGATGGTATAAATACAGTGAATCGTATAGGAAATAATATAGGAAATGCTGTTGGTGGATTTGTAAAAAAGATTTCATCAAGGGGACGACGCAGATTGCGTCATGCAAAACGTTGAATGCTCCGCATCAAATAAGATAATACTTTTTTTAATTTATAATAATATATAAACAATGCGTATTGTAATCTCAAACCAAGATCGAATTAGCGGAAGTGATACCGAGTTTAAAGTACAGTTAAATTTACCTGTTGATATATCAAGGAAATACTACGATGTGTATATTGAAAAAGTGCTGTGTTCTATTCCTCAGGTTAGTGGCGACGATACAGAACCATTATTGCTTGATATTTACAGTGAAACTTTGACACCAAGTAGCAACATTTTCTCATCAGCAAGTCCTTCCTTACTTACTTCTATTTCACAAACATCTTCTGATGCATTAACTGATCATTATATGGCGTCAAAGCAAAATTCAATACCAGACTTTCAAGCGACCAATATATCATCAGTTCAACACTTTAAAATCTGTATTGATGAATTTGTTTCTCCGGAATATACCGCAGCCGAAATACTTGATGAAGCAAATCCGCCGGTTCCAGCCGATCCACCTGTTTTAACTACTCGTGGTTATTTCACTAATTCTGATTATAATTTTCCAGATGGCGGGGTCTTATTCAAAATTATTCTCAACTTTGTTGAATTTGAAAAGTAATGTTTTTTTATTTGAAAAGTGTTTTTTTTTATTATACTATACTATATAATCAATGTCTTTAGTTACGCCTCTATCATTCAACTACAGTCAGTTACCCCCTGCAATCCCGGCAAGAAAAAAAACACGGAAGTTTAGCCCTGAAAACGGTGCCGTTTTCACACCAAACGGTGTAAATGTGATAAGAATTCCAGTACGCGATCTCCAGTATTTAGACGGGAAAAATAGTTACCTAAAATTCAACTTCAAACAAACTGGTGGTGATGGAACTACTGCAAATGGATTAGAGTTTGACTCAAATTGTAGTGCTGTGATTCGTCGAGTTCGTATTTTGGTCGGTAGCACCGTTGCAGAAGATATCGAACGAGTCAACGTTTTGCAGAATGTCCTGTCTCAAGCTCAAGGTTCTGAGAATTACTGGAAAATGCTCCAAGTGTTATCGGGCGCCGCAATCGACGACGAAGATGCGACATCTCGAATTCACGGGGAACCACTTGCTCATAATGATGAGAGGGTGTATTGTATGCCTGTCTTTAGTGGTTTCTTGAATTGTGGAAAATATATTCCTCTCGGGTTAATGGGTTCGAACAGTCTTACTATCGAACTGTATCTTGAAAGAGCTGTTAATATTGGGGTTTGGTCTAATTCTGCCCCTGCTGGGAGTGGGTATGAATTGTCTGGTGTCGAATTTGTTGGGTCTATGATTGAAATTCAGGGTGATGCCGTAAATGATGCTTTACAAAAGCAAATGATGACAAGTGGTTTAGAATTCCACGGAACCACCTACTCAACGCATACAAACAGTGTCTCGGGAGCTGCTGGTCAAATTAACATCCCTGAACGTTGTAAATCACTCAAGGGTTTGATGAGTGGTATTATCTATGGGGAAGATGCTTACGGTTCGGCTGGGTTACAAACTCGATTCCCTGGTAATGGAACTGGTGGAGATATTGCATGGAATTACCGCATTGGGTCAGAATTGCTGCCTCAACAACCTGTTACCAATAGTGCTGAATCTTTCATAGAATTCCAAAAATGTTACAATCACCTATTCAGTTTGGACCAAACGTGTTATGCTAATAAATTGAGATGGAATACGACCGCGGATGTTACTGATAAAAAGAAGTCGGGATGTTTCAATATGACAATCTCAACCGAATCGTTCAGTCATACCAACAGTATGGAATCCGGTTTAGATCTTGCTTCCGCTTCTATTCCAGTCAGTCTATCCCTTGGAAAAATTGTTTTAACAGCCAACAAGACAGAAACTGTGCTAACCTATGCCTACAAGGATGTTATCTGGACACTTGGTGCTTCTGGTTTTGAAGTGAGTTTATAATAAGTTTAACAAAAAGAAATGTATTTGCTAATTTTATTTCTTTCCTATAGTATATATGAAGCATCTTAAATATAAAGTGATTGTCAATAACGAAAATGATTTGCAAATAGATGGAAAGCATTCTCAACCAAAAGAATATCTATTTAGAACTATGAAAGAAGTTTGTGGATTCTTGGATATTTCTTACGGTTCATTATACAGTTTGAGAAGTGGAAGGTTGAAATGCAAACATTATTCGAAAAAGCATTTGGCAAATATAAAGGTCGAAAAGATTGAATATGACCGGACGCATTATCAAAAAAAGAAGGGGATTGACCGCGGTGAATATATTAGCTCGTTAGATGAAAAATATCTTACCTGTTAATTGATATACTTTTTTATTTTATCAAGGATTTTTTTTATTTGTATATATATATATATCCAATGACTGATATTGAAACATTCACAGAACCTCTTCTTATTCAAGCTAAAAACCGTTTCGTTCTATTCCCTATTCAATACCCGGAAATATGGGATTTCTATAAAAAGGCTGAAGCTTCGTTTTGGACTGCTGAGGAAGTAGATTTAGCACATGATAAAAAGGATTGGGTTTCAATGAGTGATAATGAACGGTATTTTATATCGAATATTTTGGGTTTCTTTGCTACGAGTGATGGAATTGTTAATGAGAATTTGCTGACAAATTTTAGTTCAGAAATATCTATCCCTGAAGTTCGATGTTTCTATGGGTTTCAAATTGCTATTGAGAATATCCACAGTGAAGTATATAGTCTATTGATTGAAGAATATATCAAGGATAAAGATGAGAAAATGAAACTCTTTAATGCTATTGAAACAATACCATGTGTAGCTAAGAAGGCAGGATGGGCTATGAAATGGACTGATAGTTCAACGAATAGTTTTGCTGAGCGTTTGGTAGCCTTTGCTGTGGTGGAAGGTATATTTTTCTCAGGGTCTTTCTGTGCTATATTTTGGTTGAAGAAAAGGGGTATGATGCCTGGTTTGACATTTTCAAATGAATTGATTTCAAGGGATGAGGGATTGCATTGTGATTTTGCTTGTCTTCTATATTCTATGCTCGAACGTCCATTGACAGAAGAACGGGTTCATGAAATTGTTTCTGATGCTGTGACGATAGAGCAGGAATTTGTTACCGATTCATTACCTGTTGAATTGATTGGAATGAATAGCGGATTAATGAATCAATATATTGAATTTTGTGCAGACCGATTACTTGGTGCTTTGGGGTATTCAAAATTGTATGAAACTATTAATCCATTTGAATGGATGGACTTGATCTCACTTCAAGGGAAAACGAACTTCTTTGAGAAACGAGTTGCTGAATATTCAAAGGCAGGTGTTGGTGTTAAAAAAGAAGAACAGGTTTTTTGTTTGGATTCAGATTTTTAATTTTTAATTTTTTTTTTGTTAACTTATATATACCAATGAATAGTTTTATCAAACTGTGTGAATCTTATTATCAAGCAAATAATCGACCAATGAAAATTAATGTGAGTGGAAATATTGGAAGTGGTAAAAGTACATTTTGTGAAAAGTTGGTTCAAAAACACCCTTCTATATATCTTATCAAAGAGCCTGTGCATATTATGCGGTCATATTATGATAAGTTGAGTGGTGAGTATATTAACATTTTGGATGAATTTTATCAAGGGAATATTGATGGGGTTGTATTTCAAACTCTTATGATTGAGATATTGATGAAGTATAATGAAGAAGAATATAATAAAGCTTGTGCTATTCCTCATATACGAACGGTGTTGTTTGATAGGTCTGTTGTTGATACTATTGAAATGTTTAGCAGGTTAATTTCAATGGATTTCTATAACGAAGTTGTTGAAGCTACTATTAACGAGATTGTAGAAAATAATATATATCCTGATCTCTTTATATTCATTAGATCGAAGGGTGAAAAGTGTAAATCGAGAATCAATATGAGAGGTAGACCTGAGGAGATGGAAATTGAGGTTAAATATCTGTTAGATCTTGAAAAAGCGCTGGGGGAATTTGAAGAGAAGGTTCTGGGGTTTAATCAGACGGTGATAAGTGTTGATATTGATAGTGAAAGTTTAAACGAAAATGAAGTCTTTGATAAAATTTTAAATGGTTTTAATTTATTCTTTTAATAGACACGCAAAGTGATCAAACCGGTTAAGAGACGCAAAGCGTCCAAAAGAACCAAATAAATTAACTGAGGAATAGGTTTAAACTGTGTGCATCAACTGAAGGGAAATTATACTTCATTTTGTATAGAAATCTGTTCTTTTTCGGCACTGATACACCACTGAAAGTGGAGACTGGGTCTCCGTAAATTCTGTGCACAATCATTTTGTTTGATTTCATATTTTTTTGATTTGGATGACTGAATCCGTTGAATATAATTGTTTTTACCGCTCGTGCTGCATTAAAATGAACATGTTTAGCAAGATACCCACCAAGTGAATGTCCTGTTATAAATTTGATTTTCTTTTTTGTTAGAGATTTAACTTTCTTGAAGAATACAACCGCTGCGTCTGTCCTGGCTTTTGGAACCTTACCCAGTGCACCCTGGAGGTCACTGTGTAGGTCACTCATCGCTCTTTCGAGGGAGCCCTTGACCTTTAGATTGAAGGATGCGTCAGTTCCTCTGTATGAGATATAACAGTATTTATCACCTTCGTAAGATACACCGTGTTGATCTTGGTATAATATTTTGAATTTCTTTCCGTCAACTGATATCTCGTCAGCTCTGCGTTTCGCTCCTGTCCAGTGATAAGCTGAGTCTGACATCACTGCTGCAATTCTTGTCAAGCTGTCGAGAACTGGTCTTCCAATTTTTATGATTGAATTCTTTGTAATATCTTTATATAGATTTACATTGTCTATTACCCATTTAGGAAAATTGACTATATCGATCACTTTTTTTACGATATTGTTTGCTGTTTGACCTACTGCTCGTTGTGCTTTCTTAGCTTGATCCCCTAACCATTGAAAACCTTTTGCTGGATTAAAACCTAACATTAGTGTATATATAACCAAAGGGAAAATAAAAAAAATAGAAAAATTGGAGAGAATCGAACCCCCGTATATTGCATTTAAAATGGATTTTTTGCCCGTTGAGTCAGAAAAACATTCTGGGGTAGAATGTGTTCAAGTGGTCAAATCTGCTGATGGGGTAGTTTGGATTTGTGGAGATTGAAAGCAAAAACAAACTTGTGAACGGGAGAGAATGTCTGGTGTGAAGAAAAGTTTTCCGAGGTACCCGGTTGTGTTGAACATGATGAAGCAGGGCTGTTGGGATGAAGCTTTGAAGTCACGCGGTGGGGTCAAGCTTGACGTGGTTTTCAGAGCAAGTTGTGGTGAGTGAATTTCAACACTCTCACTGACTTCAACACTCTCACTGACTTCATTACTCTCATGTCATTATGAATGGATCAATTGTAGAACATGTATCATAATGACATGTTATAGTGTGTGCATGTTGTGTTAAATTCTGTATATACTGACTCATTGTTCCTTTTCGTGGTGTTTTATCACTTGTGCAGTTATTCTGAAAAAGATGAACGGTTACGAGCCCTACTTGGGACCTGGATATCTTAGAACGCAGTTGTTGCGTCATGGCTACAGTGACTGTGCGATGAAGAAAGTGACATTCATTTGGGTGAGCGGTTATGAGCCTGGAGGTGAGATTAGAGAGATGATCGACGCTGGGAATCGTGCGCCCCCACCCGTGGCCCCACCTGTGGACGAGTTGGCCGAGGATTTCGATATGGTTCCTCCTACCTTGGCGCCTACCTTGACACGCCCCTTGGCACGCCCCTTGGCACCCCCCTTGAATGGAGTTGACGAGTTGATTGCTGGATTTGGTCGTTTGAACCTCTCCGAACAGAAACAGCTTTTTGCAATTTCTCAAACTTGGAAAGGATTGAACGATCCAAGTGGGAACTTCGAACCGTTTGCTGTTGCTGATGATGAACTGGGTGAATTGGAAGATGCCTGTGAAGCTGGAGCCCTTGTCCTCAGTGGTTACTATGCATTTGTCGAATCTGATGAGGAGAAGGAAGATGATGGATTCCCTGGTTTCATGTCTACTGGCCCGAGTGGTGGAGAAGTTCTGAGCAAGGGAGAAATCCTGAGCGATGAGGGTGATTTGATCGATGTGTTGATTGCTATCTTAAATACAGATTAATAATTAAATATAACAGTGGTAGTGGTTATATTTCTCGGTAATTATTTACTTTGGCTTTGCGAATTAGAGTGGGGAAAATTTTCGATTTGAAGTTCGAATCTGGGTTAATTCGTGTGTGAGATATGATACTTACATGCTAAATTAACAGGATATTCACTCTCCGTTAAGGTGTCTGGATATCCTAATATAGGAGGCTTGGTGGCTACAGACGACCTCACCACTATTCAACTTTACGCAGTTGTAGGGACGGGGCGTTGATATTGCACTACTTGCAGGGGATACCATCATTGCAAAGTGGATAAAAATCTTTTTGGGATTTTTGCAAATGGAGATGTGATTTTTATTGATATTTTGTTGTGGTTGTTGTTATTTTGAACAAAATATTGAACGTTATCATATCTCTAAAACACCTTTTAATATTGGAGACAAGGTTAGAGTTTTGACGCAAAGTAAGAATGCTTTCAAACAGAAGGATAGGCCTAACTATTCTAAAATAGTGTTTGAAATAGAGGGTCAGAAATATAACCGATTTAAATTAAACGACGGTTTGTATTATCCATACACTCGATTAAG
>Ga0308006_10000286_pt1 | contig 21036 bp, 42 predicted proteins | sample Neamet69_FD_203150 | JGI IMG/M metagenome (GOLD analysis project Ga0308006, IMG submission 203150) | Marine microbial communities from water near the shore, Antarctic Ocean - #69 | ecosystem: Environmental > Aquatic > Marine > Unclassified | place: Southern Ocean | collected 2014-06-07 | reverse complement strand
AATAAATCCTATTGTCTGTGACCATAAGATTCTTAAGTTTAGGCTCAACTTTATCCCAAGTATAGTTCCTGTCATCACTACGACGGTCATCCGCTCTTAAAGTGTAGGCTACTATCGTTTGGTTTACTTCTCTACGCTCGGCGGGGCTTAATCCAGTGTTAAGAGCAGTATCTGAAGCTGCTACTTCAACTTTCTTGAAGTCAATTTCCCAATCTTCAGGAACTTCAACTTCATCATAAGAATGATACATTGCAGACTTAGTAAGCTGCGCCATAACTGCTGCGTGCTTAGCTTTAACTCTAGCATGCTCTTTCTGTAAGGCCGCTCTAGCGGTATCAAGAGATCCAGCTATCTTAGGTAAGAACTTTGCATCAACATCATCCTTAGTTAAAACCACTACAGCATTATGATTCCATGTGTCAGTAACGTTCATGATGTATGCATCTGTAAGTCTATTGAACGCAACTTCGTCCTTAAAGTACACATGTCTAGCATCAAATCCATCCCAACCCATAAGTTCATGTCTAGAGATCTCACCTTTACCGTTAGTCGATTTATATGACAGCTTTGTAAGTTTAAAGCCTTCAAATAATCTAGATGGTATGTGGTACCTGATTCTCTTATCTCCAGGGAATGTAGGCTTTATCATAGACTTATCTATAATACGACCTAGCTTCTCAAGGATAGGATTCTCAGTACTACCAGCAATAACAGAACGACATTTAAGGATCCATTCTAAGAAATCTGTCTCATCCAACTCCTTCTGAACCAACTCTGTTGCTTCATTAGACGCTGACTTAATAACACCTTCTACATATCTTTTAGTAGTCTCATTCCATATCACCTTCTCTCTCGATGGGGTAACATCTACACCTTCCTGTAATACAGATTCTACGCCGTAGTCATCAATAACAACTTGTCTGATAGGACATTTGAAAGCAATAGGACCATACAATTGCTCCATTTCTAACTCTCTAAAATCCACATAGCCATAGTTGATACCTGTAACTGCATCCTTATTCTTAACCACTACGATGTGGGGTTTACTATAAGTTGAGTAGTCAGAGATTATCAAGTTATCAGTGTTGTAAACAACATTAGCCTTAAAGTTAATCTGTCTAGAGTACATTTCTTCCTCTTCGTGATCTTCTATGTAAAACTCTACATTGTCTATGTAACTTAACTGCTCTTCAATAGCCTCTCTAAACTTGCTTCTGTTGTGCCTTTTAGTACCAAAGCTTACTTCGGTATAGTTTAGCTCAGAAGTCTCCTCATAGTGGACCTTATCCCCTGTTGTTAGGATAATGTGCGGGTTAATTGTCCCTGTCTTCACATTAAATGCAGGTATAATGAAATCAGTCTTGTAATTGTAGCAATTACACTTAAACCGTCTCCCATTATACACTGTTTCTATTGTGTAGAAATCTACACCAGTAGACAGTGCAGACTTAGCACCTAGACCAAATGCTCCAAAGTTCTCTGAAGTATTTCTCTTGGTAGAGTACCCTAATTCAAGTACCCCTTCAAGTCTTCTACCCCCAATACCAACTCCATTATCTCTAACTTTGAAAGTATCACAGTACCCAGTACCGGTATGCTCTTCATATGTTAAGACAGATGTGTTGTTATCTTGGTTAAGCTTGTCTAAGTCATAGTATGTTTTATCGAAGTTACTATCTTCGTATTGCTCTCCTCCTCTCTCGATGTAATAGTCTTCCATGACTTTTTCACCTTTAAGAATCTCTAAAGCAATCTCTTTTTCTCTCTGCGAATCACACGCATTTGTCACTAACTCTCTAATAGTAGAAGCTATGGGCATAGAATATTGGGTTGACTGTAATATGTCAAATACCATTTTCTCTGCTCCTTTGTTTATCTTCTTTGCTACGCCGGCAGAACCTTTTATAGGCCTGTCAATTGTTTTTATGCTCATATCAATTCTTTTACTACGTTATAATACTCTTTTTCATACTCTGATAGCATCTCTTCCCCTATTGGGAATACTCTACGCTCTGCGTGAGCATGTATCTGAGATAGATATGGTCTTCCTTTGCCTGCCTTCCACTCCGCTAGCTTCTTCTTTATCCATACATCACTATTTGTGAAGTCATGATTATAAAGGGAGTAGTAGTGCATTCTTAGGCCTTCATACATACCAGTTGTCTGAGATTTAAATCCTCCAAATATCCCTTTACAGGAATAGTTCCCATAGAACACCACAATTAGAGCTCCTGGTTTCATGTTGAGTAGTATATCCTCTGTAGGATCCCTTCTCTTCTCTTCATGTGTCATTTTTAATTGTTTTAAACAAAGAAAGGGCCCTAAATGGGCCCCTTATTTGAGTTTATATATACTTTACAATGCTTTAATCATCTCTATAGTCTTTAGTACATGCCCTTGATTCTTGGGCAGGTATAATATAGGGATGTCATCTCCAGATTCACGCAAATGATTTTTAAACAGCTTCCATTTTAAGGGAAATGTGTCATTTGCGTATCCTTTTACTTCAATAATCCATCGGCCGTTAGGGTCTACGAAATCAGGTGTATAGGTAATACTTCTTACCTTAAACGTGTTATTCATAAATTGTCCCCTGGTAATACTCCTGGTGCTAGGCTCTATACTGTCAGAGTCAAATTCAAATCCTTCCATAAGGACGAATTTTCTCTCTTCATATAAAGCTTTAATACCTGCCTCTTCTAATTTTATATAGGCGAATAGTTCTAGTTTAGACCTAAACTTTATACCTTTATATGTCTTAGATGTTGCGTTTCTTACCTTCTTATTTCCTTTGGTTTGTTGTCGTTGCATTACAATTATCTTTCAGTTAATAGCTTATTTCTGTAAAACTCACCGTCTAGTTCTTCAATTTGAAGTAAGAGACTTTGTTCCTTTGCATCTGCCGCAGCATCTGTTTTAAGGTCGGCTGGTGTTCCAGTGCCTAAGTTAGAAAAAATTGAAGCACAATCTTTCAATAGTCTGTCTATTTTCTGTCGTGTCTTTGCATCTGTGTAATAAGGTGTTGTCATATCTGTAAATCTATTAAAGTTTTAATCCCTCCATTTGCGTGAAATTCAGCTATATAATCTGAAAGGTCTTTACACCGATATATATCAGGTATAAATACATTTGAGAAATGATACTTTTCTTTAATCTTCATAGCCATGGCTTGCCCAGGGTTATCAACATTAGTGTAATCGTTATCATAGAATATAACTATCTTTTTAAATCTCGTCTCAAGGTGTGCAATTAGTTTTTCATCAGGCATAATCATTTCACTCTGAAGAGCTATTGATGGTATACCCATTTCATATAAACACATTGCATCCTTGAGAGAAGAAGTAAGAATAAGCAAATCTCCTGTATCCGGTAGTTGTTTGTAGCCTTGTACATGCTTGTTGGTAGTATTACTGGTCCACTTATGATCCCCATAAGGGCAGTATATTTTATACTTTTTACCAATTCTGTATGCATAGGTCAAACTACTACAGCTGAATCTATCCGCATTAATCCAATAATGTGAAATAGGAGAGACATCAAATCTAAGTAAAGTCTGTTTAGTAATCAAATATCTTTCCCAAAATAATTGATCTGACTTTGACCAAGGTCTAGTCTTCTTCTTAATGATGGTTACTTTCTGAGCTACAGGCTTCTTATTAGTAATAATAGCCATATATCCCATAGTAAATAACTTACCAGCATCTTTAGAAGTTAGCCCAAGGTTAAAATCAGTGTCAATTATAGTTAAAGCTTCTATAAAATTACAAGAATACTTATACTTAACATAGCTAAAGCAGTCAAAAGTGTGATCAGGGTGACCAAAGTCCTTGTATAAGAGTTTTCCCTTCCAGGATACTAAACTTACACTTGGACTTCCGTCTTCCCTAATATCACTACAAAACTTCTTATTAAAATCTATGAAATTTGGGCAGTAGTATTTGAATATATCATACTCGCTAATCTTAGCAAGTATAACATCCGTGTGAAGGTGTTCATCACTTCTTCTGCTCTTTATCATAGGTTCTAATTGCTATACCCAAGTATCATTTTCATCCGACGCAGTTTCATCAGCTGCAACTACTGCTAATTGAGGTACGAATGTTCCCCAACCTAAGTCAGTGTTAAACTCTGCATTGAAACTACCATAGTCATCATTAAGAGACTTAACGAATAGGTCATCTCTCTGAGGCTTAACTCTACCAAAGTTCTTAAGGTATACAGACTGGTATTTACCATCTTTAACACCGATAAGAAGTCTAACTTGGTTAGAAGCTAGCATAGAAACTAAAGCTTTAAGCTCTGTTGTATCACCTTTAACTATCTTACTCATAGTGTCAAATGATACTTCATCACCATACGCTACGTTAGCCCATCCTTTGATGAAGTTAATTAGAGTTTCCTCTCCGGTATAAACCTTACGAGAAGTCTCTGGGTTTTTCCACCAGTCGTACGAAGGAGCTCCTTCTGACCAAGTTGATTGCCCGGTAGAATTCATCCATTGGTTCTTACCTGATTGAGATACTCTCTCCTTATTCTGCATAAGAATTTCCATACGTGTAGTAAGGTCTTCATTCTTAATCCAGAACGTTAGTTTGAAGTACTCTTCTCCACTGAATTCTACAAAGTAGTTAGGTTCAGCTTTCACTTTTATACCCATCTCATGTAATTCTCCCATTGAAGGGTTAATTGCCATAACATTGAAATTGCTAAGTCCAGAGTATAGTGTTACTCCACCACCTGTTACTTCTTGTTCACTTGAATTGCTTTTAATAGCCATTTTGTTGTTTATTTAAAATTAATTTTTAGTTTTTACTCTTCGTCAAATCCATCACCAAATCCATCTGCCTTTTGCTCTTCTTCCATAGAAGCTTCAAATTGCTCACGGTCATCTGCTTCTTGTGCGAGGTGATTGTCAGTCATATTTTGAACATCTTCAATAGACTCTACTAAGTCTACTTGAACTGGTACTACAGTAGCTGTTGGTGCAACTGTATCATCTACAAAGTTAAAAGACATTTTACGTTTTCTAGACGCTTTCTTACCTTTTAAAACTGGGTGTTTGAACATTTCTGTCATTTCCCATCCTTCTAGGTTGTACTTCTCTTTGATACCTGGACGGTCAATTCCGTTCTCTAGGTCTGCTAAGATCATAGACGTCGTAATAGTTGTTGGTGTAGTCATAGTTGATGTTTCAGTTGTTGGTGCTGTGGGTACGTTTGCTTCAATCATTGCTTTAATTTTAAGCGGTTAATCAATAAAAATCTTTGACCAGTCTAAGGGCATAGTCTTCCCTTTTAAATGTTCGCATCTACTACCTGCAGTAATGTCATCCAAAGAATCAAAAGAAATCATAGTCTTCTCATCTTCTCTGTATAAATATCCTACAGCATCAGCGTTTGCACAGGTAATCTGTTTGATCTTCCCAGTAAGGTCGAGGTCTTTTACAGCCACTTCCTTTCCTTTCTTCTCAAGCATTTTATCCTTAAGGTGTCCAACTAAGATGATGTGATCTGCTAGAGTGTTCAGTCTGTCCATCCATTTTTTGTAGGCTATTCTTAAGTATAAGTAGCCAGCGCCGTTAGGCAGTGATAGGACTGAAGCTCCAGGGTTCTTTACATCAAAGTTCTTACCCATTGGAGTTTGCATATATAGTACCTTAGCATCTAATTCACACCATTCCTCAAGTTTTGAGATAGTATCAATAGCTACGTACTTATATGGCTTATTCGCGTCATGAATTGCTTTACCGGCTTCTCCAAGCTCTTTCAAACTAGTGACTTTCACCTTAAGTGCGTCAACCATGTCTGATCCATCTTCCAAGTCAATAATTAAACAATCATCAAGCTGTGATAATACAGTGGTTTTACCAATCTTTGGTGCCCCATATATTATCATGTTCTTTGGCGACTTTCTAGACGCTTTAATCTTTTTTTTAGGTAGTTCCATTTTAGGTTCTTTCTTTAATTGTGAATGTACTCATGTCTGCTTCATACCCTATCATACCAAGTAAACCATCGCGGTTCTTCTCCATATGACAAGCTAATAATCCTTTAGGGTCTTCCCCACAGTACTCGTTAGTAATACCATAGAGGTCAAAAGGTCTGTTTAGTATTATAACAACGTGTGCATCTTGTCCAATACTATCTCCTCCAAATATATCAGTAAGTAAAGGCTGGTATTGGTTACGAGCCCTATGTTCCTGTTCTATATTACGATTCAACTGAGATAATAGGATGTTTACAACTCCAAGCTCTGCCTGCATAAGCATACAACCCTTAGATATAGCGTTAAGCTTTCTAAGTTCAGTCTCCTCATTTCCTCGTATCAAACGAGAGTGATCAAATAGATTTATTACAATCGTATCTGGGTGAGCCTCTTGTATCTCCTTATTGGCGCTCATGATGTAGTCCATTGTACGAGGTATGTTGTTGAAGTATATAGCATAGTCTTTATACTTCTGTACTTTGGCTGCATAGGTTCTAAAGTCCACATCAGATAGAGGTGTATCAATTGAGAATAACTCTCCCAATTGTTTCTTAACATCTTTAGCTGCTGAACGCATAACCTGTTGATACCCTGGCATTTCAAAGGTCCAGTACAACACGGTTATATCCTTCTCACTATTAACATCAAGTACATCAAATATAAGTTGATTACTAAAAGCTGATTTACCTACACCTGGTCTCCCAGCTATCACATACATTTTACCTTGTTGAAGTCCACCAAGAAGATTACGATTTAACCTCTTCCACGAGGTGGGTAAGACTTTACGTAAACCTAATTTAGCTTCTCGTACTACTGCTATAGATTGCTTTACAGCTGTACCTATACTTTGAAAGCCTCTAGATTTGTAAACATCATAGTCTTCTGGTAATTCTTTCTTTGTCGTCTCCTCCATTGTCTTCTATATTTGCATACTTTTCCCAAGTATGATTATTAATCCAAACTTCTAAGTTCTGTAGATATTCTAATCTATCTCTGTCAACCTTTAATTGAACGCCTAACAGCATAAGTACTCTTTTGTGTACATGCTTTTTATTTAAAACCACCTTCCTGTATCTATCTCTAGCTCTAGCGTTAGCTTTGCAGTTAGGATCAGATGCGTGTAATATCCGGGTGCCTCCATTCTTAGTGGCAACCTTCATAGGATAGGTCATTAATAGCTCGTTAAACATTTGTTCAAAATCACTGGAGAATAGGTCTATAAACTCTTGTCGTATTACAGATTCCTCATGCGTTGCTCCTAGTTTTATAAAACCTTTCTCCTCTAAGCTTGCCCAATTAGGAGACAAGTTCAGAGATCGAATGGTTTTAAATCCTTTTCTATATAAGCAATACAAAGCCAGATAATCATCAGCACTGAGGTTGTTTTCTACAAGTAGTTCAACATCAATGTTAATTTCCATATCTAAATAGTCTAATGTTCTTTACATACTTGTAGTTTACTAGCTCGTCGTCTTCCATTGTTAGTTTGGTAGACCTAAAGCTTAAGTATACATGGGTCTCTGAAGTTAGGAATCGTACAAACGGGTTGGTAAGTACTAGATATATGATAACTAAAAAGGTACTCAAAGTTAAATTTAACATGATTAATTAGGTTTAAAGGGTTAAAAAATGGTTATATCTCTATAACCATTTTACATTTTTTAAGTTTTTAACGCTGTTCTTCAGCCATTTTTCTTCTTGGCTGTCTTTAACATAGAGGATGTAGATTTTACCAACCTTTCCCTCCTGAAATCTAATAAGTCTACCAACACGTTGAACCATTGATAGAGATTTACTAGTTAGTCCGCAAACTACGCCTATCCCTGCATCTGGAACGTCGAACCCTTGGTTAAGGGCCTTAGTTGAGCATAGTACAGGCTTAGTTCCATCTCTGAAATCCTTTAAAGCTTGATCTCTCTGCTTCTTAGTCTTACCACTATGGTATACGGTTGAGTACGGTTCAGTAGCTTCCGCAAGCTGAGTAGTGAATGCATTGGCCCCGCCAAACACTAGAAGTTTCTCTCCAATGTTACCAACTACAAGTTTTTGTAGCTCGTATATCTTCTGACTTGCGAAATCAACAATCTTTTTACGGTCTCGAATGCAAGCATAGAACTGTGATGCTGCCTGCTTACTTGATGGTGATGCTGTACTATCTCCTAGAATTCTCTTAGCTTCATCAAAAGCGTCAAAGTTTCCTAGCTGAAGTTTCCAGTAAACGAAATTCTTGTTTACTTTTGTGTATGCAGCTTTCTCATCAGTAGTAAGTTGTACAGGAATGCAATTAATCTCGTAAGGGGCCACTAGTCCTAGCTCTACACACCTATCTATAGTTATTTGATAGTAAGCTGGTGCGATTTCATATAGCTTAATCTTGTACTCTTCCTCTTCAGGTAAGGTGGCTGTCATACATAATAAATTACTATAAGAGTTATTCTCAAAGAATTTTCTATATTTTAAAGACAATCCAAGATGGACTTCATCACATATTACAATATCGTAATGCCTATTCTTAAGTTTATACGCACTTTGGTAGCACATTATTTCTATGAACTCAAGGCAATATTCCTTGTCCCACTTTATAAACTCCTCTCTAAACTGTTCCTTTAGTTGGGTAGTAGGTACAAGCACAAGTGCTTTTATGTCCTCATCAACCACAAGTGGATCAGCTATCAATTTGTTTATTACATGTGCAACAGCTAGTACTCCACATCTTGATTTACCAAAACCAGTACCTGCTATGATGCTACCTATGTAACCACCATTAGCCCAAGCATTTAAAGCTTTGCTTTGTTCTAGGCTTTTAACTTCATGCATTACGAGGGTTTCCATAAGTTCACAGTTCTGTTAGTTTCAGTATCTAAATAGGCTCCTGCATATACTATCAGGCCTTTTTCTCTAAGTTCTGTAACACGTCCAGTTACTCTGTTAATGTCCCAACCTAAAGCTTTAGCTATCATCCGGTTAGTGCCAAATCCCAACTCTTGTCTAAGTATTTGTAATACTTCTAAGTGTTTTTGAGTTATCTCGTTGTTTTTAAAGAGCTTTTTGTAAGACTCTATTGATTTATCGTTTACCATTGTCTTAGGTTTAGTTAATAATATAAAGGGCACACATGTGGTTTGTCAGGCTCGACTTGAATCACGGTTTTAAAAGAGGTTACTCACTTCTCTTACCCTTATATTATCTAGTTTATAGTTTGATCTTTGTGTTTCCTTACTGGTTTCTTTCTTTTCTTCTTGTAAGCACTTTTAGGCTTACTTTTAACTTGTGCTTTAGTCTTAGGAATCTCTGTACCGTTTTTAGGTTCATGCTTCTCTTGGTTGACTCGCAGATTATTCTCTTTATTATCCCTTTCATCTCTATACTTCTCTCTTAAAATGATTAATACTCCGAGTAATAATGCTGTAATCGCCGTAGTTACTACTGCAATTACGAATAGTGATAGTGCCATTCTTTAAATTTTACCGCTGACAGTTCCGCCAGGCTTCTTAATAATACCTCCTAGACCTGCGTTCTCTCGAATACTAGTCATATAGGCCTTGCAACACATAGCTTCAGGGGAAATCACTTTCCCGTCCTCTACTTTCATTGTATGTTTCGCCAGTTCTAACTTAGCCCCACATATTTTACATTCAAACTTTGCCATCTTTCTTAACTATTTTAATTTTTATCTCAGTCAAGTCGCAATCTTCTATAAGCATACTAAAATGAGTCATAACTTCAAGTATAGACTCATCTCTGAACTTGATTGAGGCAGGCTGACCGTTAGTTTTTCTGTCGTTTGTGTCTGTTAGTGTTCCTTTATACATAATGATTTCTTAATATCTAGTTAACTTTCAGTTTAAATAGTTTACTTATATTTATCTCATGAAAAAGGAATCAAAGATAATATATTTTTTGTTGATGGCTATAGTTTACACTCTAGCTATCTTATAGCTTATTTACTGAGCTATCGTACATTAGGAGTAGTACTATAAGTACTACGGCTCCTATTAAAAACCATGTTTGTGTCATTTTAGTTCTGTTAGTGATAAGATTAAATCTCCTAATGTTCTAAGGGAGTTTATTTCGTGGGAACCCTCTGTGTATACGTACAGCGGGAATAATCCCCCCACCTCACTAGAGGTTAAAACTATTCCGTGTTTACTGAAGGAATAGAAGGTATAACCTGGTTCATATCCCTCATTCTCTTGATAGTGCTCTATAAAGCCTAACTTTAATAATTTTTTAGGGGTTATAGTAGACTCTTCTCTTTCTAAGTGGTTTTCAATACTTTCCTCGAAATCCTCCTTAGCATTCAGTAGTCTGAATATATCATCCTCACCAGTTGTCAAGTGCTCTGGTTCAACTGCTTGGCTTTTCTTAGCGTCTTCATTTGCAATACGTGAGTCTCTCTCACCCATAAGAATATCTATCCTATCCTCTGCTGAGTCTACTCTAGCGCTCTCAAGCTGTATGAGTTGGTATAGTGCATCTCTAGTTTTACCCCCACCTACCAAAGCTTCTGTAATTTGGTCTAATGCTTTTGTAATTTGGTCATTAATGTTTTCTTGTGTCATTTTACTTGTCTTTAGGTGTTAATTTTTCTCTTTCCCAGTGGTACTCACACGTGGGCTTTCCGTCTACCTCTTTAAATGGCGGGTTACCAAAATATGATTGATAATCGCTAGGATCAGCAGTAAATCTGTAGCATGTCTCTTTTATAGGGCACATACCACCTTCACACATCGCTATATCTGGCATATCATTTATATTTGATTCGTAATTCGTGTATCTCTTCGTCAGCCCAATTGTAACACTCGTGTGGTGTAGCGAATTGTTTAGACAACTCAGTAATCCAGTTACCTGTCTTCTTTCCTCTTTTATAGATTCCGCATATCCAACCTGAACCTGCGTTAGCTAAAGGAGATACCTGTACCCAGTATCCTATACTGAGTTTATGGTCTATATCTCTCTCGTCCATCTTATTCTTCTTTAGTTTTGTTTAACCTCTTACGATTTTTATATAGCCTATTACCTTTACAATAAGGGCAAGTGCCACCATTACGGCAAGACTTATCAAAGGCTTTACTCTTGGTGTATGCTTTCCTTCTTGTATGGCTCATCTTAGTCTTGGTTTAGTTAAAATATATACCTAATTGTATTCCAGGGTATAATACTATTATGAAGTCTTCTAAAGTCTGCAATATAGCCACGCTTTAGGTTTCTTTCATATCTAATATTTTTACCCCCATACTGAGAGATTTTATCCTCTTGTATTTCTGGCTTCCACAAATGCTCTTCAGCTTCTGTTTTGTCTATTAGATTAGCTTGATGTTTGTTCTCGTTATGGGTTAGAAATATAACCTCTGCGAGAACTTGATCTTTGTAATCTACATAGTCATTTAACATTTGAAACAAGTATTTGTAATCCTTTACCCACGTTTCCGTTACAATAACTGGACTGAAATTAACATGCACATCATAGCCTGCATCTATAAAAGCATCAATAGCTTTAATTCTATCAATTATTTTAGATGTCCCAGGCTCATGTATAGTAGACATATGCTGAGGCATAAGACTAAATCTAATACGTATCTTACCTTCAGGATCATACTCAATCAACTTAGGGTTCACATACTTAGTAGCAAATGACCCCATAGCAACAGGATGATCTTTGAAGAAATCAAAGATGTTTTCCCAATCGTGATACTTAAGATGCAAAGCAAAGTCTTCATTACAACTGATGTCGTATGTAGTATAGTCTGCATGCGTCTGATTAGGTTTGGTAACAGATGTAAAGAATGCGTGGTTATTTACTTCTGTAAGTATATCACCAATATTCTGTGCAACTGTTAACCCTTTAGGTTTGTTTCGTTTCATGTAGCAATAGCTACAGTCGTACAAGCAGCCGTGACCAAAAGAAGGAGTAATAAAGTCCGTAGATCTACCACTCGTTTTGATGTCAAGCGCTTTTCTATTAACTTTTGTTATCATCTTAGTCTTGTTTTAGTTGTTTGATTTTGTTTATCACAGCTTGGCTAGAAATTACATTTACACCAAAAGATTCTATTTCTTTAGTTAATAGTTCCTCCAACTCCTCTATTACTCTTTCATTAACGTAAGCCTCAATTCGTAGTGTAATATCTCGTAAGTCCATCTTAGTCTTGTTTCTGTTGGTAAATAATGAAAATAAAGAATACTATTGTAAGTATTCCTGATATTGCTCCTGCTATTTCTGTATACATCGCCTAATTTATTTCAATCTCAACTACCATAAATTGAGATTGTGGTTGATTTTTATGCCAATTCTCTACTTCTTTTTTAGCGTCCTCTAATTTCCAATGTGCAGATGCAATAGCAATCATATCGTCATTTACTACCAAATATATCACATCACGTTGCTTTTCTGTGTTATTATTTTCTTCGTCCATCTTAGTCTTGTTTTAGTTTATATTCCGTATTCCGATATGCGATATTGTCTCTATTATCTCCTATATTTGAGACAAGAATTTATCTCTATCCTAGTGATACCTAGTCCATAGTTGGGAAGGAATCCCGCCCTCCCCAACGCTGACTTTTAAATCCCTATGATTTAAATTGATTGATAGCCATCACGCTGCTATCGGTCGGATTAGATAGTTAAAGTTTTTGTCCGTTCATAGTAGCACCTTGTGTTCTGTAAGTGGGGCCTTTTCTACATATTCCTGATGAAGCTTTAACAGGTTCATGTCCCATTACTAACTCGTAAGCACATTTGTATACAGCTTTCTTCTTCTTCAGAGCTTCTCTTCTCCTTAGTTTAGCTTCAACTCTAACATCTTTGTACTCTCTCCTAACAATTCTCTTATGTAATAATCTCTCTTTGTCCATAGTTTGGTTTTAATAAGTAGTTCCTTTACTTTATGTGTGCCCCGTCCAGATGAATTACCCACTCTAATGATAATAAGACGAGGACTTGTGTTGCAGCATTCAAGTAGCTTGCTCACTTTTGTATTCTTTAGTTGACTTACTAGTTAAGAACTCAAACTTTTCATCATCAGTTGCTGCAATGAATTGGTAATCCACTTCAGAGAAGGTAGACTCAAACATATGTATCATCCTCGCCTTTTGAGCGTAAGTAGGTCTTGATACATCTTCTACACCTGCAATCATTTTCTTAACTGCAAGCTTTATGTAGTCCATCTCCCTTATTTTCATTTGAAACTCCAGGAAACAGAGTATTGTGTTAAAGTCAGTCTTCTTCTCTTGTGGCAACTCATTCATAAATAAAAACATACGAGTAATGAATTCTTTTCTGCTTTCTATTTCTCCCATGATTTACTTATGTTAGTGTCTGATTTTAATAGACCGTTAGTTACAACAGCTAATGCAGCTTCCTCCATTAACTCTGTCATCTTAGTTACCCACTCTGAAGCGTAGTCAATGTCGCACACAGTATCAATCTGATCATGTACAGTCATTACCATCTTCACAGGCACATTGTTATCACTAAGAAACTCACGTATCTTAATGATGGCAAGCTTAGTCATATCTGCACTACATCCTTGAATTGGTGTATTCTTTGATGCACGTTCAATACTACTAAGCTCTTTGATTGATGACTTGTTCTTGGCAATACTTGGATACCATTCAGGGAACCATCTCTTCCTATTAAATGGAGGGAAGGTCTTGATGTACCCAAATCTCTTACCATAATTTCCTAGCTTATCTAAGAATTTACCTATGGCTGGGAAAGCTATAAAGTATTCTTTAATCAATGCTTCCGCATCTTTCAAAGGTATACTCAGAGTATCTGAAAGCTTGCTGGGGCCCATACCATAGGCTAATCCAAAGTTAACTGTCTTAACATTTGTTCTAAGTTTCTTATGCTCAGGGCATCTACACTTCTGTTTAGCGTCTTGTACAAAATATGCACAATCTTCTTCAGCTGCGTCATACCACTTCTCTCCATAAACTAAGTCAGCACATACTGAGTGTAAATCTTGGCCATTTGTTAAAGCATTTAACCACACAGGGTCTTTACTTCCAAAGGCAATAACATTTAACTCTTGGCTACTATAATCTGAAGACACGAAGCACCAATCTTTAGGTGCTACAAAACAGTTACGAAACTTATTGTTTGCAGGTATCTGTTGCATGTTAGGCTTACTACTACTTACTCTACCAGTATCTAATATCTGATTGAAGTTAGTGTGTATCTTACCATCACTTGCTACAAACTTAAAGAAGTCTTCACCATAACTCGTGGATAGTTTCTTCTTCTCCTTGTATTGGACATACCTATCAATAAGAGGGAATTCTCTCCTATATTTGTACATCTCTTTACCATTCACATTCTCTAACTTGGGTACTAGCTTTCTAAATACAGCCAACACTTGCTTAGGTGATGTCCATTTAATTAGTACATCTCTTAACTCAGATGTAGGTATAAATAGGTCTCCTTGTAAATATGTGGCAACAAACTCATCAAACTGTCTATCCATGATAATCATCTTATCTAAGTTCACACCTATATCGTGTGCTTCCTTAGTAGATTCCTTGGATAGTTCAATCCAGGCTTCTCTATCAATGTCAAGACCATTGTACTCAATGTCTGCAAATCCTAGTGTTGCTTGGTTCTCTAAGTTTACAACATCGTGTAAATCTAGTGTATCAATGTAAGGTAGTTGTAACTCTCTGATAGCACACAGATGCTGAACATCTTTAGCTCCATAGGTTATTTGACTGTCACTAAATGGATTACCTCCAATTGTAGTGAACTGCATCCTTACCTCTTTCTTTAGCTCAATCTTTAAGTATCTTAAACATAGATGTCCTAGACCATATCTAAGGTCTTTACCACATGTTAGTACTTTCTCAGTTAAATACGTATCATACACATTCTCCATTGTGATGTTAGCCCATTTCTTTATGAACTTGTAATCAAACTTGGCGTTGTGTAATATCTTTAGCTGATTCTTACTCTCTAATATATCTCTCAAGGGTTCAATACTAATAAATCTAGTATCAATGACAAACTGGTTGTCCTTATCACCTATCTGAAACATAATCATCTTATCTGACGTGAAGTCTAAGCCTTCCGTTTCAGTATCTACACCCAATACAGGCTTTGATCCACAATACTCTACAACATCGTCTATTGTAGCATCTTCGAAGTTAGCATCAAAGCTCTTGGTGTTAGATATAAAGTATATCATGCTTTGAAATCACATACTATCTTTAATATACCTTCAGCTTGATTAATTGTTATCTTTGTGCCTCTAAATACTAACTCATGCTCTTCATCTTCGAGTGTTTGTAAGTATAATCTCTCGAAGTCTTTTAGTTCTTGGTCGTCTTGAGCAAGATCCATAATATGTTTCATCCATCCCATAATAATCTCTTTTAAAGAAAGAAAGGGCCGAAGCCCAATCTTAGTTAGCAATCACAAAACAGCTACTTAACAGTAGTGTTCTTCTTTGGTCTACCTGCTTTACGCTTAGTAGTTGTTGGCTTGGTTGTGGCTTTGGTTGTAGCCTTTTTGGTAAGTTTGGTAGTATACTTAGCTTTAACTTTTACTAAGTCAATTACAATTGATTTCTCAGTTACTGTTACATTGTGTGATGCAGTTACTGTTACTGTTGCTTTACCGTTGTTTATGATAATGTTTTTCATCTTTACAGATATTTAGTTTATGGTTATAACTTGTTTACAAATATACATAAAAAAAGCACACCACATGAGTGGTGTACCAATTTTATTTATAGTTCAATTCCTACTACATCAGCAAAAGGTGAAAGAATGCTAGCATTCATGGTAGCTCCAACTGGATCAGCCTTCAAGAATTCTGAACTCGCTGGCTCTTGTCCCGAACACGGCATCACGCTTCGCGTGACAAAGATGCGTTGTCCATTGTTTAAGATAGCAGCACCACCTTTACCTCTGGTTTTACATCTATTCTCGATGTCTTCAGCTTGGTATGTATTTGGAATCAAAGACTCCACTACTTGTACTCTAGCTCTAACAGGTTCTCCGTCTACTGTTACTTGGCCTATAATCTCAGGGTTAAGCATATCCAATTGGACATAGTTCTTACCTCGCTCGTCTGTTTGCCAAGCCGACTCCGCTGGCGCGTTAATACCAAACAAAGGATACACATCCTCTGGAGTACCAGTCAACCACCCATATTGTACCTTTCTACTAAATCTACTATCAGACTTGTTAGCTAAGTATAATAAATTGATACCTCCATTACTGCCTGCAGCATGAGGATTTTGTATTGATTCAACAAACTCTAACTGCACCTTATCACTTGAAGTGGTTAAGATTCTAGTTAATAGAGTTTCGTTTTGGTTTATAGTGTCAATACTTCCACTGTTGATTAGGTTACTCATAATAGTTTACTTAATGTAATTTAGTTAAATTCCTAGAATTGTTAGTAGGTTTCTAGATGGACCTTGATTTTAAATGTGCTATCCTTATTAGGAGCACAATAAATATAACAGGCTCAATGATGCAGAATATCCACACATTTATTGCCTTATAAGTAGTACCAAAGAATGAAGCCATTGTATATAACAAGGCTACACAAGCATCAAATATCTCTATCATCATCTTCCATTTGTTGGTTATGGTCTTTCAATTTCTTAATCTCTTGCTCAAGTTCTTTTATTCTTGAGGACTGTTGTAGAATAGTTAGTTCATCTAGTCTATCAAATAATCTTGGTTTTCTCATTTTATATGGTTTAGTGTTAATACATAATCACCTATGACTTGCACACTTAAGCTCACTTCACCTCAAGGGCAGACTAAGCAGTGATTAATACTAAAAACTCTCACAAGGTTGTGACCCTTGATGTAATATATCGCGGCTGTTAGAGTCATATCTAACTTTAATTAACCTTAAGGGTATGTTAGTTCTCTAGGCAATGCGTTACATTGTAACGCCCTCCATCGTTGGTACTTAAAACATTTAACCATTTCAAACGGTAATACCTTTCCCACTAATTGGACGAGAGTTAATCTTTATTCTACAATATTCAAACTATGTTCATAGTCATCTCTTGCTACTTGTTTAGCTATAACTTTCTCCTTCCTCTGTTCTAGAAGTAGTTGTTCAGCTGTAGCATACATTTCATCATCAACTGGTAATGAATCTACGTTAAATAACATAAGAGCATAAAGTAGCTTAGATCTCTCTAACTCCTCTATCCTCTTTTCCATCGCTTCTATCCTTAGTGTGTTAAAGTCTGGACTGCTCATATTACTTACAGGCTGCTATCATTTTAGACAACTTAGCCTTCTCTTTCTTAGCACCATCAGGATGCTTAGTATTAAGATGTCCAAGAAGGGTAATATATCCTTCTCGTCCGTTCTTGTTTAAGAATGTTTCTCTAGATGCCGCTCTCTCTTGCGCCTCTTCTACTCTAATTTCTTTTCTCTCCTTGTTTGTCATAATCGCTCTTATGGTTTAGGTATATTAAGTACAGTAATGGTAAGTATATTAAGTGTAATCCTAGAAGTATGAGTAATGCCCAGACCTCTCGTACATTTATGACTGCACATAAGCAATCAAGCATGAACAAGCATACAGGATATATAATCCCATATACTATCGTGAATATCCAATGCTTACCCATCATACTCGGTTAAGTCTTTTTCTACTTCTTTTAGAAAACTATTAAGTTGTTCTAAACTCATTCCATAAGTAACTTCACAGTATGTATTCATTTCTGCTAAAGCTACTTTATATTGATTGAAGTCATTCTCCAATCGAGCTTGTTTATGTTCTAGGTATGTTTGGTTGCTCTTAATCATTCTTCTAGTCTTTTAAGTTGATAAAACATTGCAAGCGTTCCAACTGGAACACAAGATAAATGTTCAAGTGATCCCATTGCTCCGAAGCATAATAGGAAGTATATTGTCCAAGTTAGTAATAGTGCGAACACTATAATGTCTATCGCTTTCATCATAATAGTTAGATCAGTTAGTTAATAAATAAGTCAGTTTTAATACTTGACTTAGGTATGGCTCAATAAGTAGTAGCAACTATCATTACTGATAGTTTATTGCAAAGAACCCATCCCCTCTACAGGACCAAACTCACTACTATTATAATAAAGAACAGTGTTTTACCACTGTCCTCCCATTTCTTCTTGTTCTTCTAATAGATCATTAATGTTATCTTCTAAGAAGTTATTCTCAATACTTGTACTACGACATTTCTTTTGTTTTGTCTTCACACGTATTTTATCTTGCCTAAGAGATTCATACACTTGCATGAACTCTTCTACATTCATATCTCCTTCTTCTTGGCAGATTGCATCAAGCTTTAACTTGATTTTATGATGTATGTTGAATAAGTGGTTTTTCATAATTAAAAAGAGTTAAATATGTTTTGTTGAATTTTAACTATTTTACCTAGCTTGGTCTTCCAAGTGGTTGTATAGTATCCTTTATCGTCCGCAGACGTTTGGCTTATGAATTCCATAATTAGTTATGTATTATAAAGAGTAACCTCTAAGCTTGCGCTATCGTCGAGGCTTCTTATGTTTATGCTATGAATATTACTCCTTTAGGTAGATATGTCCACCAAGAAATCTCACCTACGTCAGAGTCTAGAGAATAGTGTGCTCTACCTGCTGCGTAAGCTTTTAATGCTTCCTTACTACTGAATGCAATTCCTGCAAAGCTGTCGGATATAAAGTATGTCATGTGTTCTACTGTATTAGTATTTGTGTTATATAGTTTAATGATAGTCAGAGTTAGCTTTGGTGAGATGGTATGATATATAGGTCAAGCTATCACCTACGCATGCGCGATCTTCGGTGTGCTTGGCTTATATCGTATCATATATAACTTGAATTACCCTAAAGGGTAATGTCAAGTCCATTCTTAATCATCTCTTGTGCCATCTTGTATTGGTCTATGGTAGTGATTACCTTGCACACACTGAACTCGCGTCCAGCTACTACCACTTCAGTGGTCCACGTTGGTTGGCTACCTGCTGGGTAGTACTCAAGTATTGCTACTCCACTTTGTACTGCCTCTGCTGACTTGAACTGTCGCTCGCCGTCTGCTGTTAGGCACGTCACTCTATGGTACGTTGTTCCTTCGAATGTCTTACTAATACTACCGATGATTACTCCTGCTAACTTTTTCATAATGAGTTTATTTTGTTTTGTTTGACCCACGGGGGGCTTTGATTGCTCAAATTAAGGTGGGGTGTGTTTCTAAATACCCTCACGCTCTCGATAATTAACCCCAAAAAAAATTTATCTTATTTTCTGAAAAAGTGTAGATTTTGTAATAAGTATTTACTACATTTGGAGGGACAAGGAATTTCGCTATCCTAAGAGTTTTATAGGAACGGTTGGCGCGGGCAGGTGTCATTGATACTGTGTTTCCCCCCATTGCACCATTACGAACAGGTACGGAAAATACTAAAGACCTCTCTATCAAAGGGGTCTTTTTTAACCGCTTAAAAATAAAATAATGAATAAAGAAAAAGAATGTAAGTGTGGTGGAAACTGCAAATGTAAGAAGGCTATGCAGAGTACCAATGGGGATATGGATAGTTGGTTAGATGATTTAGAGAATAAGGAACAACCAAAAGCTTGTAGTATTGAAAATCCGGACTGTGAAAACTGCGGAAGTTAAATAATATTTAGTATATTTGTACCAGAGGCACACGTAAGTGTATCACCCTAGAGGACCGTAAGGGCAGTATAGGGTCAGACGTTGGATTGTAGCTCCCAAATAGGGAGTAGAGTTTTCTCCAATAGCTTCTAAAAGAAAGGATATAGCGTTAGTTAGGATAGAATGCACACAGGTAGGTGCGGTGAAGTAACACCAGTTTTATTATCCTTTGGTCTCATCTGAGAAGCACTGCTAAACGTAAAGTTCCAATCGAAAGAATCAAAACCCAAGGGGGAACCTATATCCGTAAGCCAAATAACTTATACTTCCCCTCTAATGAAAAAATTAATATTTATATTATTATTGTCCGTATCTTATGGATCGGAGGCGCAGCAAGTACTGCCTGTAGATAAGTTATTACATCTAGGGGGTGGTTATGTTATTGGCGCTACAGCTACCTCTGTTACGTATTATTATACCCAGAACAAAAAGACTTCTATTATAATTGGTATATCAGCTGTACTTATAGCTGGTCTAGGTAAGGAGTTGTGGGATATAAAACACGGTAGCCCAGAAACAGCAGACCTAGTTGCTGATGCAGTAGGTGGGGCTCTTGGTATATTCACTGTAAAAATAAACTTCTAATTCTTCTTGGGTTGTACTAAAATCTTTTATATCTTTGTGAGAATCAAAAACTATAAAGATGAATTTTAAACCAAACGGAAACTGGGTGTTACTCCCTAATCCAGCCAAGAGAAAAACAGATTCAGGAATTATCCTAGATGATGCCACTGTGAATAAGCTGAAAACTAATATCTTAGAAGTACAGGCTGTAGGACCTAATTGTTTATTTGCGAAAGTAAAGGATACTGTTATGATTGATCCTAGAATGGAAGCCTTAATGGTGGAGCTAGAGGATAAGAATTACATTATGATACCAGAACATCAAATCCTAGGTACAATGTAATGAAGGGATCCGTCACCATAAGCCTAGAAGACTACGAAAAACTTAAGACTGCTAAAGACACCGCTAAGGATTTAGTGGGGAATACCCAGCTTGTTACTAAAGAGCTGCAGGTATTTCTAAGCTTCCTATGCTCTAGAGGTTCTATTAAACCATTTGTGGATGAGTTTAACAGGCAGTCAGTTGCTTCTACTATTATTGTAGAGAATGAGCGGGCCCGTATAGAATTTAAAGATGATAAGAACTAAATTTACAACTGAGAGTTTAACAAATTTAATAGAACTAGTGGACGAATTTGAAGCTAAATTGCATACCTGGACCGAGAAGAATATCAATTCTACTTGGGATATGGAAGTATTTATAGGTGATTATGAATACCATATAGTGGTAACAGTAAACAATGAAGAAGATAACAATAGCGATAACCTCGAACTATAAGCATGTTCAATTTTGGAATGGCATATTTAATATGACCCCCAAAGAAC
>Ga0308006_10000255_pt1 | contig 22412 bp, 24 predicted proteins | sample Neamet69_FD_203150 | JGI IMG/M metagenome (GOLD analysis project Ga0308006, IMG submission 203150) | Marine microbial communities from water near the shore, Antarctic Ocean - #69 | ecosystem: Environmental > Aquatic > Marine > Unclassified | place: Southern Ocean | collected 2014-06-07 | reverse complement strand
TGCTGCGTATACAATTAGAAAGAATGGATGTAAATTATTTCCCTTCTCTTAGAGAATATACAATGCTATATGGTTTAGATAAAGCCTTTTTAGATTCTCTTTCAAAAAAGATTATTGTTATGCATCCGGGTCCAATAAATAGAGGTGTAGAAATCACCTCTGATGTAGCCGATAGTGATCAAGCAATTATATTAGATCAAGTAGAAAATGGACTTGCTGTGCGAATGGCAGTTATTTATTTACTTGCTCAAACGATTAAAAGAGAATAATAATGTCTTGGATACTTAAAAAAGAAGATAAATACACACTTTATTCCCCAGAGTTTTCTGAGGTTTTAAGTTTTGAGGAGTCTATTGAATCCTTTAAAACTGATGTAAATAAAATAATTGACTGTAGTACTCTAGAGCTTTCTAATACTGCAATAGATTTATTAGCTAAAGCATACGACTTGCATGTTTCTTCCCGTAAATCTTTTGTAGTTATCATTTCCGATGCTGAAGATATGGATGCTCTTGAAGAACATTTTGTGGTCGTTCCTACTATATCTGAAGCAATTGAGTATATTTACATGGAAGAATTAGAAAAAAACCTTTAACAAAAAAATCATGAAAAAACTTTTTACTTTATCATTACTTGCATTGATTTCTGTTCAATTTTCTTTTGCTCAGGAAGCTGGTTTTTACCCACCAGAAGGGTCAACTTATAATGCAGATAGTTCTGTAGTAACTTTACCTACTGCATTTTTGGATCAAGACTATAACGATACGATTTCTTTTTATGCTTCAGATTCTATCACTATTGACATGGGTGGAGAGTCTTTCGCATTACCATTTATTTCAGCTGTTATTTCTGATGTAGTTACTCCAGATGGAATGACTTATGCTTGTAATATTGAAAATTGTGTATTTACAGCTAATAATTGGGGAGAAGTTTCCCTTTCTGGAATTCCTACTACTTCAGGTGAATTTGCTTTAGAAATCACTGCAATTGTTACTATTAATGCTGCTCCTTTAGGTTTACCTATAGATATTACCTTCCCAATTCCTTACGATGGATCTAATGCATTACTAAACATTGCATTAAGTGGTGATTATACTGCTATTAATAGCTTCATGCCTACTTTTATGTTGAACGTAGAGACTTTTGTTGGTGTTGAAGAGTTAACTACTTTAGCTGATGTTGTTGCTTATCCAAACCCAGCAACTACTGAAGTTACTTTTGAGTTTACTTCTAGTAATGAAGCTACTCAAATTCAAATTTTTGATTTATTAGGAAATAGAGTTTACGATAATTCTTTCTCTAACGAGTCTGTTACTATAAATACATCTAACTATACAAACGGTGTGTATATCTATAAATTAAGTACTACTAATAATAGTTCTGTAGGTAGATTAATCGTTAATAAATAGTATCATTTTACTTATTTAAAAAGCTGCCTCGTGCAGCTTTTTTTTTTGGAATTGTTTTTGCAGTAACAGATTAAATTTTAGCTATGAAAAAACTTATCCCTATTGCATTTCTGTTGTTTGTTTTTCAAATTAGTGCGCAAAATAGTGCGCCCTATGCAAATACTAGTTTAGTACATCTTAAATCTATAAGTCCTGCATTAGAAGCTAGTCTACATAATTTGGATGCTACTTTTTTATCTTGTAGAGAACATCAATCTTCTTCTGATATTATTGTTTCTGAAACTGCCCTTAATTGGTTAAATACCAATAATGTAGTTTTTGAGACCATTATTACTGATTTAAAACAAAAAATTGATCACGACAATGCTTCTATGGAGTTATTGCGTTCTCAAAAAGATGGAGAAGAATGGTATAATATTTACCGGACTTACGATGAGGTACAAGATAAATTAGTCGAAATAGCTAATTCGAGTTCTATTGCTACTTTAATAGACTTAGGAGATTCGTACGAAAACAGAGCTATAAAAGGTTTAAAGTTTAGTACTGGCGGATCAAACAAACCAGCTGTATTTTTTAATGGTTGTCAGCATGCTAGAGAATGGGTAACTGTAATGGCAACTACTTATTTTGCAGATCAGTTAGCTCAGGAATATACTTCAGATAATTTTACCGCAACATTATTAGATTTAGTAGATGTTTATATAGTGCCTATTGTTAATCCTGATGGCTACGTATATACACATACTACCGATAGATATTGGAGAAAGAATAGACAAGTAAATGCTAATTCTTCATGTGTAGGTACCGACTTAAATAGAAATTGGGATGCCGATTGGAATGGTGGAGAAAGTACAAGTACCTCAGAATGTTCTGATGTTTATGTTGGTACAAGTCCGTTTTCTGCTACCGAAGCAAACGTTCTGAAAAATTACATGGAAGCTGTTCCCAATCTTGTAGGGCATTTAGACATACATTCTTATTCTGCTTTGGTTCTAGGACCTTGGGGTTATACTAATGCAGAATCGCCTGATCATGACGAAATTGTAAGTTTAGGTAACGCAATGAACGATGCTATTACTAATACCAATAATTATCCTTTCATTTTTGGTGTAGGCGATGCAAATGGAGCCCTTTACTTAGCTAGTGGAACTATGCCAGATTGGTCTTACGACGAATTGGGAGCACTCGGTTATACTTTTGAGTTGAGACCAAACTCTTCTTCAGGTGGTGGATTCGAATTACCTGAAAGTCAGATTTTAGACGCTTGTGCTGAGAATTATAATGGTGCAATGGAAATGATTATTTGGGCAGCTGATGTACAGAGTGGTTGTATGGACGCTACTGCTTGTAATTATGATTCTAACGCTACTGTAGATGATGGTACTTGTGCCGAATTAGATGAATGTGGTGATTGTGGTGGAAGCGGCCCGAATCCTGGATATGATTGTGATGGTAATTGTATTACTGGAGAAATGTTAACTATTCAATTAGAAGACTCTTATGGCGATGGATGGAATGGAAATACGATAACCATTAATGGTTCTGTTTTTACAATTGAAACAGGTAGTTCTTTTACCGATGTACTTTGTTACGATTCAAATTTATGTGTCTCTTTAGTTTGTGATGGTGGTTCTTGGCCAGAAGAAGTTTCGTGGACTATTTTAAATTCTGATGGTACTGAGTTGTTAGCAGGTGGTGCTCCCTTTACCGGCGAGTTTGGTAATTGTTCAGATGAAATAACTGGTTGTACAGATCCTTTAGCAATTAATTATAATGAATTAGCAAACACTGATGATGGCTCTTGTGAGTTTTCTTCAGCTACTGATGTGCAAATTATTAATCTTCCTTTAGGTTGGTATATTTTCTCATCTTATATTCAACCAGACTTACCTGCAATAGACGATTTAGTTAGTTCTATTTTTGCTGCAACTATTATAGTAAAAGATGCAGAAGGATTAGCCTATTTACCAGATTGGGATTTTAATGGTATTGGTAATGCTATCGATGGGGAAGCTTATTTAATTAAGCTTTCAGAAAATCAGAACTTATCTATTTCGGGAACTAAAATTATTCCAGAAGACTTTGTTATAAACTTAAATGAAGGATGGAGCTTACTAGGTTATTTAAGAGATTCTCCTGCTAATTTAGTTACCATGTTAGCAGATATAAACTCACAAATAGTAATTGTTAAAACTTTTGATGGGACTGCATATTTACCCGATTGGGACTTTAATGGAATTGGTGATATGACTCCAGGACAAGGTTATCAAATAAAACTTAACTCTAATGTAAGTTTCTCTTATCCTCAAAATTAGATTTCAAATACTGAATAAAAAAATGCCTTTCGTACGCTAGTACGGAAGGCATTTTTTATTTTTGAATTTCTTAAGAATGATTCAAGTATAAAACATGAGTTTTGACGTAACTATTTTAGGTTGTGGTTCTGCATCACCCACTTCATATAGAAACCCTTCTGCACAGGTTGTACAAGTACAAGACCGTTCTATTTTAATAGATTGTGGCGAAGGTACTCAAATGCAAATACGAAAAAATAAAATTCGTATGCAGAAGATCTGTCATATCTTGATTTCACATCTTCATGGCGATCATTATTTCGGATTGGTAGGACTACTTTCTACATTTCATCTTTTAGGTAGAGATAAAGAGTTACATATTTATGCTCCCTCAGATTTAAAAGAAATTATTTATACTCAGCTAAAAGCATCTAAAACATATTTAAAATATCCTTTGCATTTTCATTCACTAAATTTTACTAAAAAAAGTTTATTGTTTGAAGATAAAAAAATTGAAATTCATTCTTTCCCTATGCGTCACAGTATTGAAGTCTGTGGTTTTTTGGTAAAGGAAAAGATACATCCTAGAAAGATAAATCGTAAGGCTATTGATGCTTTTGAAGTTCCTACTTATAAAATTAATTCTATTAAAGATGGAGCAGACTTTATCTCTGATGATGGGAGTGAAGTCTCTAATTCAAAACTCACTTTTGATCCCAGTCCATCCTTTTCTTACGCTTATTGTTCCGATACTTCTTACTTTCCAGACCTATGCGATTCTATTCTTAACTGTACAGCTTTGTATCATGAGGCTACTTTTGGTAAAGAGTTAGAGAAACTGGCAAAGCAAACGAAACATTCTACAGCTGAACAAGCTGCACTTATAGCTAAAGAAGCTATGGTTGGTAAATTAATTATCGGGCATTATTCTGCGAGATACACAGATTTGAACCCACTTTTATGCGAAGCCAAAGAAGTCTTTGAAAATACATTTTTAGCAAGTGATGGAATGTGTTTTAGTTTGGAATAACAGTCTCTAGATACTCAATAACTGATGCTTTATCTTCAGGATTGAAAAAGATCGTATCAGGATCTCTCCTAAACCAAGTCATTTGTCGCTTAGCGTATCTTCTGGTGTTTTTCTTTATCTCTTCTATTGCAAATTCTAAACTTATTTCGCCATCTATATGTGCAAACAATTCTTTGTAACCTACTGTTTGTAAAGCATTATTTTCTCTAAAAGGATACACACTTTTAACTTCTTCTAATAATCCTTCTTCCAGCATTAAATCTACTCTCTTATTTATACGTTGGTACAATTCTTCTCGGTCTCTGTTTAAGATAACTTTAACCGTCTTGAAATTTCTTTTTTGTTGCTGACGTATTCTAAATGAAGTAAATGTTTTGCCTGAGGCTTTGAATATCTCTAAAGCTCGAATAATTCTATGAGGGTTAGATTTATCCACAATAGTATGGTAGTCAGGATCTATTTGCTGTAGTTCTTTTTCTAGAACTTCAATCCCTTCTGTTTTGCACCTCTCGTTCAAATCGTCTCTAATTTCTTTGGGTACTGTAGGGAAATCATCAAGTCCTCTACAAACAGCATCTACATACAAGCCAGAGCCGCCAACCATTACAACTACATTACTAGTTTTATGTAGATCCTCAATCTTTTCTAGAGCATCTCTTTCAAATTTACCTACTGAGTAAGGTTTGGCGATACTAATATTTTGAATAAAATGATGTTTTACTTGAGCTAATTCTTCACTAGTAGGTACGGCAGTACCAATACTCATCTCCTTATAAAATTGACGGGAATCGCAAGAAATTATTTCTGCATTATACTGTTTAGCTATATCTAAGGAAAGTGCTGTCTTTCCTATCCCTGTGGGGCCAGATACCACGATTAAGTACTTTGGCATTAGCTTAGGTATTTAAATAGCATTTTTATCAAACCAAATTTACCTTTGTAAGGTGCGTATCTAACAGGTACATCCATCCAAGTACCTCTTTTTACAATTCCTTTTTGATGACTAAAACAGTCAAAACTTGCTGCTCCATGATAATTTCCTAGTCCACTAGGTCCAACACCACCAAAAGGTAAGTTCGTACTTGTTATATGAATTAAGGTGTCGTTAATGCAACCACCACCGAAATATAAGTTATTTAAAAAATAGTGCTTGTCTTGTTTGTTTTCTCCGAAGTAGTATGCTGCTAACGGTTTTTCTCTACTGTTAATCAGATCTATGGTACTTGCTAAATCACTAAAACTTAATATAGGAAGTAGAGGACCAAAGATTTCTTCATTCATTATTTTAGAATCCCAATCAATATTGTCTAAAATTGTTGGTTCTATAAATAGCTCTTCTTCGTTTGTTTTACCTCCATGTACAATTTTAGCATTATCTACTAATGCATTAATTCTACGATAGTGCTTTAGGTTAATTATTCGTGCAAAATCTTCACTTAATTGAGCATTTTCTCCTAGTGCAAGTTTCAATTCAGCAATTAAATAATCAATAAACTGAGCTTTCACATTTTCGTGTACGTATATATAATCTGGCGCAATACAGGTTTGTCCTGCATTGTATAATTTACCCCATATAATACGTTTAGCAGCAAGTTTTAATTTCGCATCCTTATTTACTATAACAGGACTTTTACCACCTAATTCAAGTGTTACCGGACAGAGTTGTTCTGCCGCAGCTTTCATTACTATTTTCCCTACAGGTGTACTACCTGTAAAGAATATATAATCCCACTTTTGTTTTAATAAATACTGATTTATTTCTATACCACCTTCAATAACACATACGTGTTGTTGGTCGAAAACTTCTGCTATTACCTCTGCAATAATTTTAGAAGTATGTTCTGTAATTTCCGATGGTTTACAAACAACACAGTTACCTGCTGCAACTGCAGCAATAAGTGGGTTTATTACCAATTGAAATGGATAGTTCCATGGAGCCATTATTAATACTCTACCAAATGGGTCGGAGTAAATATAGTCTCTAGATGGAAAATTTAGTAAAAAGCCATTTACTCTTTTAGGCTTTGCTAAACAATTAATGTTTTTTATAAAATAGTTTAGTTCAGCTAATACAACACCTATTTCAGAACTATAAGCTTCAAACTCAGGTTTTTTTAAATCCTTATAAAGAGCTTCTAAAATTTTAGATTCCTTAGCGAGAATCACCTTTTTCAACTTCAATAAAGTATCCTTTCTATATTTTATAGATTGGGTTTTTTTAGATTTAAAAAAAGCGTCTTGTTCTGTTAACTTAGTCTGAAGTTCTAGCATAGTTTATTCGTATTGGTCAAAGTCATCAAATCCCTCAAATATATCGTCTCCGAATACACCATCTTGTCCACCGTCTTCTCCCTGGTCTTCGTGACTTTCAAATTGAATGTCTTCTCTTTCTCCAGGCATTAAACCCTCGCTATAAATTAATGTTGGGTAAGACTCTCCGGGTTTAGGATCTGTAATTTCCATTAACTCGACATAAAAAGTCCACATATTTAAGAAGTCGAAGATATATAAAAATTTAGTTCCTTTTATTGAACACATTTGTTCTAAATTCCAGTCACCCATCACCATAGCTTTTTCATCTACAGGGAAAAGGCTAATTTCATCTCCTTGATTCCAGTGTTCATCACTTTTATAAAAGGAAGCCATTTCGCCTGTGTCTAGTGCGAAGGATTGTACTATACTGTTGTGAAAATCTTCGAAAGTATCTTCGCTTGAAATTTCAATGTCTCTAAAAATGTCAGCTTGCTTAAAGTCAAGAATAACACGAAAACCGTAAATGGCCATATTGCTTTTTTTATAAATATGTTTTTTTTAATGCTTCTCTAAATCCAAGTCCTTTGCTTTTTCAAGCATAAACTGGAAGGCTTGATCATAATCGTTGGTGATTTCACCATCGAGAATTGCTTCTCGAATTTGATTCTTAATATCTCCCACCATCCTACCAGCAGGAATATTAAAGGTACTCATTATTAGCTCTCCAGAAATAGGAGGTTGCCAATTTCTTATTTGATCTCGTCCCTCAATATCTTTTAGTTTCTCTCTTACGAGCTTAAAGTTGTTGAGGTACTTTTTTACTTTTGTTTCGTTCTTCGATGTAATGTCAGCTTCACACAAAAGCATTAAATCGTCTATGTCATCTCCAGCATCAAACAATAAGCGTCTAATAGCCGAATCGCTAACTATATCTTTAGATAAAACAATAGGACGTAAATGCAGAAGGACTAACTTCTGTACATACTTCATCTTGTCGTTAAGTGGAAGTTTGAGTCTTTTAAAAATCTTAGGAACCATTTTAGAACCTAAATACTCATGGCCGTGAAAAGTCCATCCATGCCCTTCTTCAAATCGCTTTGTAGGTGGTTTAGCAATATCGTGTAATAATGCTGCCCATCGCAACCATAAATCGTTGGTGTTTTTTGAAAGATTTTCTAAAACCTCTAAAGTATGGTAAAAGTTGTCTTTGTGCCCTTTTCCATTAATTACTTCAACGCCAAATAATGCAACAAATTCTGGAAAAAACTGATGTAATAATTCTGTATTGAAGAGTAATTTAAATCCTTTAGAAGGATTTTTAGCGAGAATAATTTTATTCAACTCATCAATAATCCTTTCTTGAGAGATTATCTCTAAGCGTTTGCTATTCCGCTTTAAAGCATCGTAAGAATCCTGTTCTATTTTAAAGTCTAATTGAGTTGCAAATCGTATTGCACGCAACATTCTTAAAGGGTCATCGGAGTAGGTGATGTCCGAGTCTAAAGGCGTCTTTATAATTCCATTGGCAAGATCTTCCATCCCGTTAAATGGATCTACTAATTCACCAAAACGATCTTTATTTAAACATAGAGCCAGTGCATTAATGGTAAAGTCTCTACGATTCTGATCGTCTTCTAAGGTTCCATTTTCAACTATAGGCTTTCTCGAATCTATACGGTAAGACTCTTTCCTAGCGCCCACAAATTCTAGTTCTAAATCGCCGTGCAATACCATAGCAGTACCAAAGTTTTTAAAAACTTGTACTTGTGGTCTACCGTGTAATTTTAACGCAACTCTTTTTGCCAATTCTATTCCACTCCCTACACAAACTACGTCTATGTCTTTAGGTTCCTTTCGTTGTAAAATTACATCTCTTACATAGCCACCGATTACGTAGGTTTCTAAACCTAGTTCATCTGCACATTCCGAGATGCATTTAAAAACTTTATGTTCTAAGTGTTTTTTCAAATTACTGTCTGATGATGTTTATTAATCCTGAAGCGTCTAATTTGATAATCATTGAACTTTGTTTTTGCTCAGTTTCATCTTGTCGCAAATTTACAATATGATCTACAGAATTCTTAATTTCTTCGCTAATCTCTGCAAAACTATTTGCTTGCTTGTCTCCAGAAATATTTGCTGATGTAGAAATTAGTGCTTTGTTTAAGTTTCTAATTAGTTCTTTACAGAACTTATCTTTTACTATTCTAATTCCTAGGCTTTTATCTTTGTTAATTGCGTTCGAAGCAATACCTATTGGATTGTCGTATATAATAGTTAATGGCTTTTCTGTGAATTCGATTAAATCCCAAGCAACATCAGGGACTTCCTCTACAGTACGTTCCAAACGAGTCTCACTATCTACTAGAGCAATAAGGCTTTTAGCCTCGCTTCGTTTTTTTATTTCGTAGATCTTTTTTATGGCCGATACATTACTCGCATCGCAACCTATACCCCAAACTGTGTCTGTAGGATAGAGAATAATTCCACCATTTTTTAATATAGCTACTGCTTTTAGAATCTCTTCGCGCATTATCGGTACTTCTTATTGTTTTTATATTTTCTAAAAATCGATAAATTCCTTTTTTCAGGAACTCCATTTTTAAGAATATGTTTTTCTACTGCTTCAATCATTCTCTTAGATGAATCCCCATCTGTATACGGATGGTATTGTGCTATAATTTTTGCCCTTTCGTTTTCATAAGGATCAAATTGGAGATTCTTATTTACCAGTTCAACCAGATTGTTGGAGTCTTTTGTGTTCTCCCATGCCGCTTGTGGACTATTAGCATTTATCGTAATTACCGGTTTGTTTAATAATAGAAACTCATAGACAACAGAGGAAGTATCGCTGATCATTAAGTCTGCTATAAGAAGGTATTTTAGGATGTTTCTATCGCTTATAAATACGATGTTAGAAGTAGTGTTGGCTAATTCTTTGTACCTGTTAACGGTAGTACTATCCATTAAATCATGAAATTTCAGTAGAATGAGTTTGTGTTTATCTTCTGCTAATTTTTCTATGTTTTGTATAGCACTTGGTGCTGATGTTAATGAGGGAGAGAATGTAGGCGCATATAAAAGAATACTCTCTGCTTTGTTCTCTTCTAGGAGAATCGATTTTTCTTTCTTGTAAAGATCTGAGTTTTTCGTAAATACATCAAGCTTAGACCATCCAGTTTCTAGTACTTCGAAGTCTTTGTGTTTGTTAGAAAGTTCTAAAAAACGATTCGTAAAATGAGGACCCGGAGTAAGGTATAGATCAAAATAATGGCGGATTCTAAAATGCCCTTTTTTTTCACCAGCTAAACCATGAAAAACTTGAACCTTAAGTCCACGTATAAAGTAGGGGACTTCATTTCCAGGCACAAAAATGGCGTCACTTTGAAAAGAAGTTAAAGTACTTATTTCTGTTGTATATTCTTCCTCTTTAAAAGGGAATTCTACTTTTAAGTGTTCTGATACATACCAAATATAAGTATGACCAGATTCTATTAATTGATTCCTTATAGGAGTCAAGATGCTAAATGCATAAGGGTTTTCACAAAATAGAATACACTTCATAACTTACTTAAGTCCCTTATTAATAATCCAGAGTTTTACGTAGCGTGTAAAAATGGTATATGCATAAAAGCTTGCGATAAAAAAACCTTGAAAGCCATCTAGAAAACCGAGTCTTAAAAAATAATGGTTTATAAATCTGAAAATCGGTTTAAATAGTAGTCTGGCCAAGGTGGCCTTTTTATTCTTAATTGCAAGTTCTTCAGCTTGTAGCTGAGCAACTTTATTTTTTTTAGAAATAAAACTATCGAAGTTTTTGTAAGTATAGTGTACAATTCGCTCTTTTAAGAAGCTCATTGGTTTAGTAGATTCTATCTCTTCGTGTACAAGCTTACCATTGTATTTGCAATAATCTTTATTGATTACTCTAACTACTTTGTCATTTTGCCAACCACTGTATTTTATTTCTTTATTTAGTAAGAAATTTCTTCTATAAACCCAATAGGCTCCAAATTCGGAATCACTATTTACTGCAGAAATTATTTCTTCTTGAAGTTTCTTTTCTATTCGTTCATCAGAATCTAATAAGACGATCCACTTGTTTGAGGCCTTTTCGATAGCGTAGTTTTTCTGATTCGAAAAATTATCGAAAACTCTCTCGATGATACGTACATCGTACTTTTTTGCTATTTCTAAGGTTTTATCGGTACTAAAAGAGTCGATTATAATAATTTCATCCGCAAAAGAAACGGATTGAATAGCTGCTTCAATATGCATTTCTTCATTGAACGTTGGTATTATAGCCGATATCTTCTCCATAGTATGGGTCTAGTTTCTAGTGAAAGCAAAAATATACATTTTAATAAATAATAGCCTCTTGGATTCCAATTTTCTACACAATGAAATCTACAAAAAAATAGAATTTTAAATTCATATAAAAGTGTATTTTTGCAGCGAACTAAAAGTGCTGATCTTATGCTTACCCTTAATGTCAAAAATTTAAAGAAGGCTAAAGAAATGTTATTCCTTTCTACTAACTTTCTTAACAAAAACGGAATCAAATACTACTTAGAAGGAGGGACCCTTTTAGGTATAGTAAGAGATGGTGACTTACTGCCTTGGGATCATGATGTAGATATTTCTATTGATTACTCTGATGCGCTAAAGTTAGATAAGCTTAGATGGCGTTTTTATTTAAAAGGCTATCGGGTTACCTGTAGAAAAGGTATTCAGTCTTATGGTCCTATAAAACCGAACGATTATAGAATTTTTAAAATGAAACCACTTGGTTTCGCCTTCTTAAAAATGTTTTTTCCTGCAATAGCAGAGAAAATGGTCGTTTTAGATATTTTTGTTAAAACTACCGATCACTCTCATACTTATTGGCAATCAATGGGTAAGATTTTAAGAGTAGATAAATCTCATTACGATTCTCAAGATACTGTAGTATTAAATGGTGTTTCTTTAACAACTCCAAATAATTACAAAGATTACCTTACTGCTAAATACGGCAATTGGGCTATACCTGTAAAAGAATGGCTTTGTAAAGAAGACGAAAAAGCAATTGTTAGGTAGCGAATTATACCGCTACGCTATGATCTCTTAAAGCATCGTTCAAGGAAGTCTTCTTGTCGGTGCTTTCTTTTCTTTTACCAATAATTAATGCACAAGGTACTTGGTAGTCTCCAGCAGGAAATGTCTTGGTATAAGTTCCTGGTATTACTACAGACCTTGAGGGTATATATCCTTTAAACTCTACAGGTTCTTTACCACTAACATCAATTATTTTTGTAGAAGCTGTAAGTACTACATTTGCACCTAGTACTGCTTCTTTCTCTATGCGTATGCCTTCAACTACTATGCATCGAGAACCTATAAATGCATTATCTTCAATAATTACTGGTGATGCTTGTAGTGGTTCTAAAACGCCACCAATACCTACACCACCACTCAAGTGAACATTTGCACCAATTTGTGCGCATGATCCTACTGTAGCCCACGTGTCTACCATAGTTCCGGCTCCAACATATGCTCCAATATTTATATACGAGGGCATCATAATTACTCCTGGTGCTACAAATGCTCCATATCGTGCTACTGCATGAGGTACAACTCGTACGCCTAATTCAGCATAGTTTTTTTTCAGTTCCATTTTATCATGAAATTCAAATGGTCCTACCTCAATTGTTTTCATTCCCTGTATAGGGAAGTACATAACAACTGCTTTTTTTACCCATTCGTTTACTTGCCATCCATCAGAGGTTGGTTCTGCTGTACGCAAACGCCCTTTGTCTATATGTTCTATTACTTCTCTAATTGCTTTTTGAACATTAAGGTCTTTAAGTAGTGATCTGTCGTTCCAAGCTTGTTCTATAGTTGTCTGTAAATTCGTCATAACAATATTGTTTTTTTAAATGCTACCTTTTATAGCTTCAATTTTAGCTGTAAATATTTGTGCGATTGTACTTGCTCTAGTTTTCGCCTCTTCTGCTAATTCTCCATGAAATTGAGCATCTATATTTGCATGAAACAATTGCAACCATCTATCAAAATGTGCTTGTTTAATGGGCAATGATAGATGTTTAGGAAATGGTCTGCCGCTATAATTGTTTGTGCCTAATAATATAGAACTCCAAAAGTTATACATGGTGGGCATGTGCGATTCCCAGTCTACTTTAGCTATATCGTTAAATATTGGACTTAATAATTGGTCCTTATTTACTTTGTCGTAAAAAGTATCTACTAGAACGATAATATCTTCTCGAGACTCTATAGTTTTCATATGCTAATTTTCGTGCTCCACAAAAGTACTCAGAATAGCTTCAAATTTGTGCTTATCCTGTAAATAATTACACCTATTTTTACAAAATGAATAGCCCATTGTTTAAAATAGTAGATCTTAAAAAACCGGTACGAGTATTTGACTATATAGTTGAGAATACCTCGGTTATTTTACCTTCTAAAAGTGCGATTAAAAAGGCATTTAAAAAGAAGCAAATATATGTTAATGGCATCATTGCTAAAACAGGAGATTGGCTCAAACTTGGTGATGACGTTGTATATATTGTAGAAGATTTAGAACAACAAAAAGTTTTTCCATTACAACTAGATGTTTTATTTGAAGATGAATTTATTGCTGTCATAAATAAACCTGCGGGCTATTCGGTAAGTGGGAATTTTCATAAAACGATTCAAAATGCATTGCTTCATAATCTAAGTGTTTCTTCTGAAAAAGATGTACTGTCTGTTCCTAGACCTGTACATAGATTAGATAAGTTAACCACTGGAATTTTATTAGTAGCCAAGACTAAGTCTGCTCAGTTACACCTGAGTAAACAATTTGAGTTGCAAAAGGTCTCTAAAACTTATTATGCCATTGTTAAAGGCAAACTTGAGGGAGAAGGAGTTTTTGAATCTCCTATTGAAGGACTGTCATCGAGTACAGAATACAAAAGCTTGAAAGTTGAAAAATCTTTATCCTATGGTTTTGTGTCACTAATAGAGTTAAAGCCAATTACTGGAAGAACCCATCAAATTCGTATTCATTTAGCAATTGCTGGTCACCCTATAATTGGCGATTATGAACACGATACTGAAAATGTATTAAAAGGGAAAGGACTCTTCTTAGCTGCATGTAAAGTTAATTTTGCACATCCTGTAAGTTCAAATTCTGTATTTTTCGAATTACCTATCCCCAATAAATACGAATCCCTTTTTGAACGTGAACTCAGAAGATGGGAGAAGTTTAAGTCGTAGTCTAAAGTCTGATTTTTGAGCGATTCATTCTAGACTTATTTTATTCGTCTATTTTTTTAATGCCCTACAAATTCCAGCTCAATCAATCCAAACTAAATTGAAAAGTACATTCCAATAAGAGCATAACAATGTGTATATTTGCAGCAATTTGCAAGATATGGCTAGATTATTGGCATTAGACTACGGCACCAAAAGAGTGGGAATAGCAGTTACCGACGAACTTCAGATTATTGCTTCTGGACTTTGTACTGTAAGGGCACACGATTGTATGGATTTTCTTAAGGATTACATCTCTAAGGAGGATGTCGCTGCCATTGTTATGGGAATGCCTACAAACCTGCAAGATCAAAAAACTGATGCTACACCTTACGTAAAGGGTTTTGCTAAGCAGTTAAGAAAACAATTTCCGGATATGGAAATTCACTTAATTGACGAACGTTTTACTTCTAAAATGGCTTTTCAATCGATGATTGATAGTGGTTTAAAAAAGAAAGCTAGGCAAGACAAAGCATTGGTAGATGAGGTTAGTGCTACCATAATTTTGCAATCATTTATGGAACAACAAAATTTCAAGTTATAAGTATGTTTTTACCCATTGTTGCTTACGGAGATCCAGTTTTAAAAGAAGTTGGAGATGAAATAAGTCCAGATTACCCGAAGTTAAAGGAGCTTATTGAGAATATGTACGAGACCATGTATACTTCTCATGGAGTTGGTTTAGCTGCGCCTCAAGTAGGCTTGTCGATACGTTTGTTTATTATCGATTGCTCTCCTTTTGAGGAAGACGAACCTCATTTAGCTGATTTCAAAAAAACGTTTATTAACGCTGAAATCATTGAGGAAGTAGGAAAAGAATGGTTTTTTAACGAAGGTTGTTTAAGTATTCCAGAGGTTAGAGAAGAAGTTTCTCGTAAGCCTAAAATCACGATTCGTTATTTCGATGAAGATTTTGTAGAACATACCGAATCTTACGAGGGGATGGCTGCCCGTGTTATTCAACACGAATACGATCATATAGAGGGAATTTTATTTACTGAATATTTGTCGCCTCTAAGAAAACGCATGATTAAGCGTAGGTTGAGTGATATAATGAATGGGAAAATTAATCCAGAATATAGAATGCGTTTTCACAAGGCTAAAAAGGGTAGAAGATGAAATATATCATGTTTTTTATAGTTTTTATTTCTGTTTTTTCTTCTTGTGTAAATCCACAAAAAAAAGCTTTAGATAAAGTTTTAGCTCTCGAATCTAAATTAAAACTGGCTCAAGATGCTGGTGCCAATAAAGATTTAGCACTTGAGGTTGTCGCGGCATACAGCGATTTTTTATTAGCGTATCCAGAGATTGAGTCTAAACCTGAATTGCTTTTTAAATCAGGTGAAGTTTTAAAAGGCTTAGGTGAAAATTTATTGGCTGCAAATTCTTTTTATAAAGTTCATCATGGCTTCCCGAATTCTAAACTAGCGCCTTTAGCCTTATTTTATCAAGCGCACTGTTTTGAAAGCATAGAACAGCGCCTTACGGCTAAAAATACGTATCAAGAATTTATCGACCGCTATCCAAATCACCCTTATAAAGTGCAAGCGGAAGGGATGATAAAATTATTGCAGTATTCTGATGAGGACCTAATTAAGCAGTTTCAAAATTAGATGCGCTCTGCATTAGCTATATCTTTTACCTTTTTGTTTTGCTGCCTTAGTTTTGCACAAAACACAGGATTGTATAGAGTAAGGCTTTCTTCTCCTGATGCAATTGTCCAATTAGATACCAAGAATATATCTTACCGTACCTCTTATAAAAATTCAGGTAATTCCGTTTTTCTAAATTCTTTTGTTGACTTAGTAAATGCTAAACCAAATCAATTAGATGCTTTACAAGAAGCTGGAATTATTATATACTGGGAAAGCACTAGAATCCAAGAATTGTATTTTACTCCTTCTGATGCAAGTTATGATGAGCAGTGGTATTTAGAAAAAATTAGTGCTCCAGCGGTTTGGGATATCACACAAGGTGATTCTACTTATTTCGTAGGAGTAGTAGATTCTGGAGTTGATTATAATCACGAAGATTTATCGGGGAGTTTAGCCTATAATTATTCCGATCCTATTAATGGATTAGATGATGATAACGACGGCTATATAGATAATTTTATGGGTTGGGATTTTGGCTCAAACGATTCGGACCCTATGGTAGATGGGAATGGTTTTTATGCACATGGATCTACTATGTGTGGTATTATTGCTGCGCAAACCAATAATGCAATTGGTGCTGCTTCTACCGCTTTCAATTGCAGGTATTTGCCAGTGAAAATTACCGATATTTCTGGGCAAGTATTGGATACTAATTCTGGTATTCTTTATGCTGCACAAAAAGGTGCTCAGGTAATTAATTGCTCCTTTGGTAGTACCGAATTTAGTCAGTCCGAAGCCGATATTATTACCTATGTTACAGATTCGTTAGATGTCTTGGTAATTGCTTCGGCAGGAAATAGTAATTTAAATATCCCTATTTATCCTGCTTCCTTATTCAATGTTATCGGCGTTTGTGCAGTAGATGAAATGGACAAGAAACTTTCAATATCTAATTACCATTCAAGCTTCGATATTTCTGCTCCTGGAAGTTCTATTTATGGCCCTTATATAGAAAATGAATATTCTTTTAAAAGTGGTACTTCTGTTGCTGCCGCAATAGTTTCGAGCGCTGCTATATTGCTCAGGTCTTATTTTTATACCGAATCGAATATAGAAATTAGGACTAGACTTTTAAACTCTGTTGATTATATAAATCATCTAAATCTTCTTTATTCATCTCAGTTAGGCCATGGACGTTTAAATGTATTAAGTGCTTTTACTCAACTCGAAAAAACTGCTCTTATAACTATTCCAAACCCCAGTACTGGAGTTTTCGATTTAAAACTTACTCTATTAGATTATGGAAATTATCAGATTTCTATTTTTGATGTCTTAGGAAAGTTGTATCATCGCACAGATTTTTTAGTAAGTTCTAAATCTCATACCGAGCACTTAAACTTACAAGATATAAAACAAGGTTATTATACATTAGAGATAAACGGAGTTAACTATTACAATAGCTCTGGTATAATTATTGTTAAATAGCCAGAACAAAAAAACGAAGAAATGAACGTAGAAGGAATTATAGCAGTAACAGGAAAGCCAGGTCTTTTTAAAGTTGTTGGTCAAACTAAAAATGGAGTTATTGTTGTTGGTTTAGAAGACAACAAAAAAATGGCAATGAACTCAAGCTCAAAAATGAGTGCATTACAAGACATTGCTATCTATTCGTATACTGAAGAAATTCCTTTGGTAGATGTATTAGATAGAATAAGAGTAAAAGAAGATGGTAAAGCTACTATTGGTCACAAAGCTTCATCTGCTGTACTAACCGAATATTTTAGAGGTATTTTAGAAGATTTCGATGAGGATAGAGTTTACCCATCAGATATCAAAAAAGTTATTTCTTGGTACAATACGCTTCAAAGAGCTGGTTTAGCTGTTGAAACTATTGTTGAAAAAGAGGAAAAAGAAGAAGAAGTTGCTGAAGTAGTTGAAGAAAAAACAAAGACTAAAGCGAAAGCCAAAGCTAAGCCCAAAGCAAAAGCTACACCTAAGGCGAAAGCTAAAAAGGAATAGTCGATTAGAACATTAAAATTACCTATTTTTGAAGGCTCCATAAGGAGCCTTTTTTTATTTAGAACTATTGTTATGAGAAACTTTTTACCCGAAGATTTAAGTATTACTAGCTGGGAACAAATACAAACTTTTTTTGAAGATTTAAAAAATAGAAGTATTGAATCTGCATTGGATTTAAAAAAATGGATGCAAGACAGGTCGGAACTCGAAGCTGTCTTAGAAGAAGATATGGCATGGCGTTATATTAAAATGAATATTGATACTACAGACGAAGATCTTCAGAAATCCTTTCAATTTTTTGTAGAAAAAATAAGTCCTTTTACTGCACCTTACGATCACCATTTTAATACCAAATTAATCGAAAGCCCTTTTTTAAAGGACTTAGATAAAGAAACGTATTTTATTTATTTACGTTCTGTAGAAAACGACATCAAACTTTATAGAGAAGAAAATATCCCCTTGTTTACAGAGCTAACAAATAAAGCTCAGAAGTTTGGTGAAATTGCCGCACAGATGATGGTTACTATAGATGGGGAAGAAAAGACTTTACAGCAAGCATCCGTTTATTTGAAAGGAACAGACAGAGTAAAAAGAAAAGAAGCTTTTGAAAAAGTAAATGCACGTAGAATAGAGGACAAAGAAAGTTTAGATATTCTCTTAGACGAACTTATAGAGAAACGTCAGGAGGTAGCTAAAAATGCAGATTTTGAAAATTTCCGAGATTATAAGTTTCAGTCAATGGGACGTTTTGATTATACCAAAGAAGATTGTTTCAATTTCCACGAATCTATAGCACAAGAGATTGTTCCATTAATTGCTGATATACATAAGGAGCGAAAAGCTAATTTGGCATTGGAGGTCTTAAAACCTTGGGATATGTCTGTAGATCCTAACGGAAATGAACCTTTAAAACCTTTTGAAGGTGGCGAGGACTTATTAGACAAGTGTATAGAGTGTTTCGATAAGGTTAGACCGTACTACGGTGCTTGTTTACGCAAGATGAAAGAAATGGGGCATTTAGACTTGGTTTCTAGAAAAGGTAAAGCTCCAGGAGGTTTTATGTATCCTTTATACGAAACAGGTGTTCCCTTTATTTATATGAATGCTGTAGGCCTATTAAGAGATGCTGTAACCATGGTTCACGAAGGTGGACATGCTATTCACTCTTTTTACACCAAAGACATGGAGCTTACAGCATTTAAAAGCACTCCATCCGAAGTAGCAGAATTAGCTTCTATGAGTATGGAGTTAATTTCTATGGAGCACTGGGATGTATTTTTTAGTGATAAAAACGAGTGGAAACGCGCAAGAAAAGAACAATTACAAGGTGTATTAGAAACACTTCCTTGGGTGGCTATGGTTGATGAGTTTCAGCACTGGTTGTATGAAAATGCAACTCATAGTCATGATGAAAGACATGCCAAATGGCAATCTATTTCTAAGCGTTATGGTACTGGAATGGTAGATTGGTCTACCTACGAAGACTACCAAAAATCTGCTTGGCAACGACAATTACATATTTACGAAGTTCCTTTTTATTATATAGAATACGGAATGGCTCAGTTAGGTGCTATTGCTGTATGGCGTAACTATAAACAGAATTCAGAAAAAGCTTTAGATGCCTACGACAAAGCTCTTAAATTGGGCTATTCAAAATCTATAGGCGAGATTTATGAAGCGGCTAATGTGAAGTTTGATTTCTCGGCTACTTACGTAAAAGAGTTGGCAGACTTTGTACAATCCGAATTAGATGCTTTAAATAAATAGCAACATTCAAATGAATACTAGAGAAGATAAATTACAAGCTTTCGGCAGGCTCTTAGACATCATGGATGAACTAAGAGAAAAATGTCCTTGGGATAAAAAGCAAACTATGGATAGCCTTCGGCATTTAACCATAGAGGAGACTTATGAGTTATGCGATGCTATTCTAGAGGATGACAAAGAAGAGGTTAAGAAAGAACTTGGAGATCTGATGTTGCATTTGGTTTTTTATGCCAAATTGGGTTCAGAAGACAAAGCATTCGATATTGCAGATGTATTAAATGGGGTTTGTGAGAAGTTGATTTTCCGCCATCCTCATATTTATGGCGATGTAGAGGTACAAGACGAAGAAGAGGTTAAAAGAAATTGGGAGAAACTAAAGCTTCTTGAGAAAGGGGAGAAGAGCTCCGTTTTAGAAGGTGTTCCTACTTCTTTACCTGCCTTAGTTAAGGCTGTTCGTATGCAAGACAAAGTACGTGGAGTAGGTTTTGATTTCGACAATAAAAAAGACGTTTGGGATAAAGTAAAAGAAGAATTGGCTGAGTTTGAAGCTGAAGTAGCTGTTAATGATACCAATAAAATGGAAGCTGAGTTTGGCGATTTATTATTTTCTTTAGTTAACTATTCCAGACACGTAAATATAAACCCAGAAGATGCTTTAGAACGCACCAATAAAAAGTTTAGAAAACGTTTTCAAGCCATGGAGAATGCGATTCACTCAGACGATAAAAACTTAACGGATATGAATCTTGCTCAGATGGATGTGTATTGGGAAAAGATGAAAAAACAATTGGAGTCTTAGAAGTAAATTTTGAATTTAATATATGCAATTAGAAAATCTATCTTAGTAGGAAATAAATTGAATTATGCTTTTTGATATTCTTGACTTATTAGGTACAGTAACTTTTGCTGTTTCTGGAGTGCTAACTGCTCTTCACAAACGTTTAGATTCGTTTGGTATTTTCATAATCGCATTTGTTACCGCTGTTGGTGGAGGTACTTTTAGAGATGTGTTAATTGGTAATACTCCAGTAAGCTGGATGCTAGAATTAAGATATATTTATACCATTGCCTTAGCGGTAGTTTTTGCGCTCATCTTTAGAAATTATTTAAAACATCTTAGGACTTCACTCTTTCTATTTGATACAGTAGGGCTTGGAATCTTTACGATTATAGGAATAGAAAAAGGATTAGAGGTAGGTCTTCATCCCATTATTTGCATACTATTAGGAACAATATCAGCCTGTTTTGGTGGTGTAAGCCGCGATATTTTATGTGCAGAAATACCAATCATCTTCAGAAAGGAGATTTATGCTACTGCTTGTATTATTGGAGGCTTATTTTTTCTTGGCTTCTCAGAATTACATATGCCAAAAAACATTCTTTATTTAAGTACTGCTTCTGTAATTATTGTAATTCGCATTTTAGCAGTTAAGTATAAATTAAGCTTGCCTTCATTTTACAAATCAACAACTATTTCTTCCTAAGCCAAAAGAATAAACTTAACCCTAAGACTACTAAACCTGCAGAAATCATTTCTGCTTGCGTAAGTCCGTTGTATAACTCGTTGTTGATTCTTATTTTTTCAATAGAAAAACGCTCCAGCCCATTAAAAACTAAATACAGTCCGAATAGCATTCCTGGTGTTCTAAAGCTATTTCTAAGCTTCCATATAACGGTAAATAGAAGTAATCCCATTATGGCTTCGTATACTGCTGTTGGGTAAACTGGATTGGCTAATTCGTAGCAATACACACCTAAAGGGTCGCTACATTCTGCCATTCGTTCTCCGGCACGGATAACATTATTTGGGTAGGTATAAGCCCACATCCAATCGGGTAAAAACTCCAAATAGTTTGGTTTTGGATTTAAATTGGTAATCCCCCAATCTCCATCTCCAGAGGTATGACAGCCAATACGTCCAACTCCGTAGGCCAACATTAAAGGAGCAGCCATTGCATCAGCTATAATACCTGTTTTAATTCCGTATTGTTTTACGTATATAATTACTGCAGCAGCACCACAGATTAACCCACCATAAAATGTAAGGCCTCCCCCAGATAATAATTGACCCATAGGATCTGCAATAAAAGCATCCCAGTTTTCTAGCTGATGAAATATTTTAGCACCTACTAATCCTGATCCAGCAGAAATTAATAAAATATTTGCTGTTAGTTCTTGAGGTTTTACTTCAAGTTCTTCTTCTACTAATTCGGTAAATGGGTTCGTTTTCTTCACATAAATACCGTAAGCCAATCCTAAAGCCAATCCTATTAAAGCACCCGTAGTAGAACCATCAACTGAGAATAAAAACGAGAAAGTATCGTCTATAAAATAACTGTAGTTATGGTAGGCGTAGAGACCTTTAAATCCAATTAGTAAACCTGCAAGTGCATGTTTAACAAGCTCCTTTACATCTGTAGGTTTCCCTTTAATTACCTTCTTTTTGGTAGTAGGAATTAAACCAGCTTCATTTTTTTCGGTTAAGTCTTTAGAAATAAAATAACTCCCTGCTAAAAAGGCCAATGCAATAAAAAAGCCGAAAGTTTTAAAAGGTAGTGGAATAAAAAAACCTGTTAGGTATTCTATTAAATGACTTAGCGTAGGAAACATATTTTTTAATTTATGATCTCTGCGAGAATGACTCCATCCTCATCAAAATCGTTCAACTTTACTTTTATAATTTGATTTCTCAATCCAGGATCGTATTCAACCTTCACCTTAACGTAGTTTTCTGTAAAGCCTTGTATGAATC